>Ga0209455_1000077_pt1 | contig 279165 bp, 219 predicted proteins | sample AraplaCol_mCL_r2_FD_184275 | JGI IMG/M metagenome (GOLD analysis project Ga0209455, IMG submission 184275) | Arabidopsis root microbial communities from North Carolina, USA - plate scrape CL_Col_mCL_r2 (SPAdes) (version 2) | ecosystem: Host-associated > Plants > Roots > Endosphere | place...
AACGCATGAAGCAGGTCGGTCGGGTCGAGATTCCGCAGGAAGCCTTCCTCGCCGTGCTCAAAGTGGACAAATAGCGGAGCCAACGCATGGATTTTGATTTTTCGGCCATTCTGCTCGCCCTCACCGTATTGTTCGGTGTGGTGTGGGGCCTCGATCGCTTGCTCTTTTATCGCAAGCGCCAAGCACGCTTTGCGGCGGCAGGTGAGGAATATCGCGATCCGGCCGCCGTGGACTGGGCCCGCTCGCTGTTCCCGGTGATCTTCGTGGTGCTGCTGCTGCGCTCCTTCGTGGCCGAGCCGTTCCGCATTCCGTCCGGCTCGATGATGCCCACGCTGGATGTGGGCGATTTCATCCTGGTCAACAAATTCGCCTATGGCCTGCGCCTGCCGGCTTTCAACAACAAAGTCGTCAGCATCGGCGAACCCAAGCGCGGTGACGTGGTGGTGTTCCGCTTTCCTGGCTACATCTGCCAGGACGACAGCGGCAAGACCGTGCGCAGCGGCGACATCACCTGTGCCGATCCGCATGCATCCGTGCCCAGCCAGAACTGGATCAAGCGCGTGATCGGCCTGCCGGGCGACACGCTCGAGGTGCACGACAGCCAGATCATGATCAACGGCAAGCCGGTGGTGGATACCGAAATCGGCCCGTTCAAGGGCAATCCGGCGCGTCCCGAAGACAACGAGCTGCTGTATTACAACGCCACCGTCTGGAGCGAACAGCTGGGGCCGGTCAACCACCTTATCGCGCGCATGCCTGCGCGCGGTCCCACGCCGCCGATCCCCAACGCGCGCGTGCCGTCCGTGGTGCCGCCGAACTGCTACATCGTGATGGGCGACGACCGTGAGAATAGCGAGGACAGCCGCTGGTGGGGCTGCCTGCCGGAAGAGAACCTGGTCGGCAAGGCCTTCATGATCTGGTTCAGCTGGAAGGGTTGGGGTACCGGCGCCGTGGATTTCCACCGCATCGGCACGATCATCCACTGATGGCGCTCCGGCGCTCGCCGAACCGTGAACATGTCGCTGGCGATGCTTGCCTGGACCGGGCAAAGTAGCGCCCATGGTTTTTTGTTCGGAACAGGGGCCGCGCCAGCGGCATAGCGAGGGGACTATGAAATCGAAACAGAAGGGCATCACGCTCATCGGCTTTATCGTTGTGCTGGCCGTAGCCGGCTTTTTCGCCTACATGGCCATGAAGCTGGTGCCCGCCTACACCGAATACGCGGGCGTGGTGAAAGCCATGAACCAGATCGCCAGCGAAGGCGTCGATGGCAAGTCCCTGGACCAGGTCCGGCGCGACCTGATGTTCAAGCTGGGCTTTCAATACGTGGACGATGCCACCATCCATCCCCGCGACATCACCTTCGGCCAAGGGGCGGGCGGCAACGAGCTGCGCGTCAGCTACGACAAGCAAATACCGTTCATGTACAACATCGATTTCCTGATCCATTTCAGCAAGAGCGTGCCCGTGGCGGGCAATGTCGCTCCACCGCAATAACAGTGGAATTGCCTTACCACTTTCGCGATCCGTCGCTTGCCGCGCTCGCCCTGACACACCGCAGCGCCGGCAAACCCAATAACGAGCGCATGGAATTTCTCGGCGACGCCCTGCTCGGGGCGATCATCGCCGAGATGCTTTACGAGACCCATCCCAAGGCAGCCGAGGGCGACATGTCGCGCCTGCGCGCGCAGCTGGTCAATGGGCAGGCCCTGGCGGTGGTGGCGCGTGAGCTCGAACTGGGCGACCAGCTGAAACTGGGTTCCGGCGAGCTCAAGAGTGGCGGCTACCGGCGCGATTCCATCCTCGCCGACGCTTTCGAGGCATTGGTCGCGGCCATCTATCTCGATGGCGGTTTCGATGCGTGTCGCACCACCGTGCGCACCCTGTTTGCCGAGCGGGTATCGGCGCTGCCCCATGCCTCCAAAGACGCCAAGACCCGGCTGCAGGAGTGGCTGCAGGCGCACGGCTGGCCGCTGCCGCAGTACGAGCTGGTGGCTACCGAAGGGGAGGAGCATGCGCGCATCTTCGAAGTCCATTGCATCATTGCCCAGCCCATGGCCGTAACCGAACCGGGCCGCGGCAGCAGCCGCCGGCTTGCCGAGCAGGACGCCGCGGAAATGGTGCTGAACCGCCTGGTTGGCGAGCATGAAGAGCAATGAGCGGCTCTTGGGCTGAAGGCGTTCCTCGCCATCCTTTTTTCATCACCTTCAAGCCGCGCTGCTGGCGTCAGCAAGCCTGCGGCGTCATGCTTCTTTCCGCCTACCCGAGTAATCTCGCACCATGAACGACCAACCCGACGACATCGCCGAAAACGAGCTGCCGCACCCTGATTTCCGCTGCGGTTTCGTGGCGCTGGCCGGTCGGCCCAACGTCGGCAAATCGACCTTGCTCAATGCCCTGATCGGTTTTCGCCTGTCGATCGTCAGCCCGCGTCCGCAGACTACCCGCCATCGCATCCTCGGCATTGCCACCAACGATGCCGGGCAGATTCTCTACGTGGATACACCCGGCCTGCATCGCGGCGCCAAGCGGGCGATGAACCGCAGTCTCAACCGCGCCGTGCATTCCGCCCTGAGCGAAGTGGAACTGGTCGTGCAAGTGATCGAGGCCGGCCGCTGGACCGATGAAGACGAAGCGCTCTACGAAGTATTGGCCGAACAAAGCATTCCGCGCCTGCTCGCCATCAACAAAGTCGATCTCAGCAAGGACAAGGCAACCCTGCTGCCGTTCGTGGCGGAGCTGACCGCCAAGCACGACTTTGCCGCCGTGCATTACATCAGCGCCCTCAAGCAAAAGGGCCTGGACACGCTCACGCAGGATATCCTTACGCGCTTGCCGGTGCGCGCGCCCATGTTCGGCGAAGATGAAATTACCGATCGCAGCGAACGCTTTCTCGCAGCGGAAATGGTGCGCGAGCAACTGATGCTGCGTCTCAATCAGGAATTGCCATACGCCACCACCGTAGAGATCGAGCAATTCAGCGATCGGGACGACGGCATTGCGGAAATCCACGCCGTCATCTGGGTGGAGCGCGACGGCCAGAAAGCCATCGTCATCGGGCAGGGCGGGGAACAGCTCAAGGCCATCGGTAGCGCCGCTCGCCGGCACATGGAGCGCGCGTTTGGCCGCAAGGTATTCCTGCGCCTGTGGGTGAAGGTGCGCGAAGGCTGGGCGGATGACGAAGCCATGCTCAAGCAGTTTGGGTATACCGATTAGGCAAGGTTCGGAAACGCAGCCTGGGCGCGCGGCCCGATCTTGAGCCTTCCACCCCAGCCCATGCCGCGTAGCGGATTCGATCATGCTCATCGAACAACAGCCCGCCTATGTCCTGCATTCGCGCCCTTATCGCGAAACTTCGCTGTTGATCGAATGCCTGACGCGTGACCATGGCCGTCTCGGCGTGGTCGCGCGGGGCGTGCGCAGCCAGCGCGGCCGTCTGCAACGCGCCCAACTGGAGCCGTTCCAGCAACTGGTGCTCGACCTGCATATGCGCGGTGAACTGGCGAGCTTGCGCGGCGCCGAATCCATCGGCACGCCGCTGCACTTCAGCGGCGATGCAAGCCTCGCCGGCTTGTATCTCAACGAACTGGTCGTGCGTTTGACCGAGCGGCAGGATCCGCATCCGCATGTCTTCGATGCCTATGCGCAGACGCTTGCGCGCCTTGCGCAGGGCGAGGCCCTGGCCTGGCACCTGCGCCGCTTCGAACGCGACCTGCTTGCTGCACTTGGTTACGCCATGCAGCTGGATATCGAAGCGGACACGGGAGAACCTTTGCAGCCCGATGCACTGTATGCCTACCAGGCCGAGCACGGGCCCGTGCGCTGCCACTCCAACGATCCGCACGCCGTCCGCGGCAGCCATCTGCTGGCCTTGCATGACGACCGCATGCCCGATGCGCAAGGCCTGCATGCGCTGCGCGGCGTGATGCGCGAACTGATCCGCTTTCACCTGGGCGGCGTCGAACTGCGTGCGTGGCGCGTGCTGCGCAGCGCGCTTACACGGCGATGACCACGTCGGATTGTACGAACCGAAATGCCAGCCGCGCGGCTTACGCGATCGGCAGCACGTCGATGGTCTCCTGCATCGAGCGCCGAAACTCCACCAGCGGCAGCATCGCCCCCCGATGATCCAGCTTCAGATGCTGCTGCAACGACACGATATGTTCGGATAACGAGGTGGCGCCGCAGAATCCGCACGACGAACGCAGCTTGTGCAGGCGCGCTTCAAGCCCTTTCGGGTCCAGCGCCAGCTCGTCCAGCTCCTGGTCGATGGCCAGCAGTTCCTGCCGCAACAATCCACGCAAGGCCTGCACCACCGATGGCGTGCCGCTGGTGTGCAGCGCTTGGCCATCGTCCAGCACCGGCACGGTGCGCAAGCCCACGGCGGCCAGCGCCAGGATGCCGCGCAAATCGGCCAAGGTGCACGGCTTGTGCAGCACGGCATGGAAACCTGTTGCCAGCAACGACTGCTGCGCCTGGATGTCCAGCTCCGCGCTGCTGGCCACCGCAGGGCGGCAGCCGGAATTTGCTTCCGGATCGGTGCGCAGCCGGCTCAGGATTTCGACCGCGCCGGCACCAGGCATGCGGCAGTCCAGCACCAGCAGATCGAAGGTCTCGTTGCGCGCCAGCGCCAGTGCCTCGTTGCCGTTCGCGGCGAACACCACGCGCGCGCCGAACTGGCGAAACGCGTCGCCGAGAAAGCAACGCGTCGGTGCGTCGTCATCGGCGACTAGCAGATAGGGTTCGGCGGCGGAAGTCGGGTACGGCATAGTCCTGTGTCCGTATCGTTCAGCTTAGGGATGCTCTGATTAATTCAGCATAGGCCGCAACGGTTCTGTGTGTTCGCAGAGCACTGGCTGTCTGTTGAGGCGATGGACCGAAGCTATGCGGGCACACAGGGCCGCTGCGGCCTGCGATGGATTAAATCAGAGCATCCTTAGTTTGGCAGAATGCCCTCTCATGTTTTCACTTCGCCGCCCGCTTGCCATCTGTGCGCTCTGGACCCTGCTGTGGGCTGCACCCAGCTGGGCCAGCACGGTCGTGGTCGCCAAGCGGATCGACGTACCGGGCGTAAGCTTGCAAGAGGTACGCGCGCAGCTCGCCCCCGGCGCAACACCCGACACCGTACAGATCAGCCTGCATGCCGGCAAGGCCGAGATACCCGCGTTCGGCTGGCGCCGGGTCGGGATTGTGATCGACGGCAACCTGCACCGCGACGTGCAGATGCGCTGGATGTTCGATGGCACGGTGCAACTCAGCGGAGCGCCCGGCGGCGCGCTCGGCGATGCCGCGCTCCACCTGATCGTGGATGCGTCCGCCAACACGCTGGAGATCAACGCCAGCCAGGGCGCGGCCAGCATCGGCACGGCATTCCCGCTGGACCAGCCCACGCATGCGCAGATCAACCTGCGCAACCTGCCGGCAGCCTGGCTGCAGGGCCTGCTCGCCACCGTCTGGCCGGCGCGCATCGGCGGCGGCAAGCTGGACGCGGATCTCGCGCTCGACCTGCGCGAGCAAGGGTTCCAGTCGTCCGGCGACGTCAGCTTCGCCGACCTCAAATACGCCACGCCGGCCGGCACGGTTGCCGGCCAGGGCCTGGACGGGCATGCGCGTTTCGAGCTGGACGCCAGCGCGCGACCCGCGCAGCTGAACGTGAACGGCGGCATCCATGGCGGCGAGCTGCAATTGGGCCCCGTGTTGGCCAAGCTGCCCGCCCACGACGTGATGCTGGATCTTGCCGTCAGCAGCGAACACGGCGGCCTGGCCATCAGCCGCCTGCGCATGGACGATGCCGACGCGCTGCAACTGGATGGCGCGCTGGCGATCGATGCCAAGGGCAATCTGCAGAAGCTCAAGCTGGGGCGCTTCCAGGCGCGTTTCCCGGCTGCCTACGAGCGTTATGGGGAGTCGTGGCTGGACAGCCTGATCGCGCCGCATCTGCAACTGGCCGGTCAACTCGATGGTTATGTCGACTACGCCGGCGAGAGCCTGCGCAGCTTCGGTTTCCACACCGAAGCGCTGGACGCCGCCGACGGCGGCGGCCTTTGGCAGGCGAACGGCCTGCACGGTGACCTGGACTGGTCCGCGCAGGGCGAGAAAACCGCCAGCACGCTGGCATGGAACCAACTGACGCTGCGACAGTTCACCACCGGCCCGGTGCAGTCGCGCTGGCGCAGCCGCGATGGCAGCTTGAGCCTGCAGACGCCGGTGGAGCTGGCCATCTGGAAAGGACACGTCCGGCTGACCCGTTTCGATTGGCGCCCCGCCGCGGCGAAAACCGAGCGCATCGACCTGGCTGCCAACATCGCCGGCGTGGACATGGCCGCCGTCAGCCAGGCGCTGGGATGGACGCCGTTTGCCGGCACGCTGGATGGCGACATTGCCGCCGTGCGCTGGGCCGGCGACCGCTACGCGCTGGACGGCCAATGGACCATCCAGGCCTTCGGCGGAACGGCCCAGGTCGATCATCTCGCCGTGCAGCACCCGCTAAGCACCAGCCCCGGCCTGAGCGCGAACGTTGCCCTGCACCAGATCGATCTTGCCCCCCTGGCCGATGCCTTCAACTTCGGCGCCATGACCGGCAAATTGGATGGCGCCATCACCGGCCTGCAACTGGCCGGCGGCAGCCCGGTGGCATTCCAGGCCTCGCTGCTGGCGCCAGACGGCGGCCGCATCAGCCTGCGTGCGGCCAACAATCTTTCCGTCATCACCGGCGGCACGCCGGCCAGCGGCCTGCAAAGCGCGATGATGCGGCTCTTCAAGACCGCCAGCTACAAGCGGATGGGCTTGAACGTCGCCTTGCAGAACGGCGTTTGCACGCTCAGCGGGCTGGATAGCGAGGCCGGCGGTTATTCCATCGTCGAAGGCAGCGGCCTGCCGTACATGCACGTTACCGGCACGCAGAACCGCATCGAATGGCCGCTGCTGGTCAAGCGCCTCAAGACGGCCACCCAAGGGGCCGTCGCCGAGCGCTAGCCGCGCCGGTATCATGACCGGCTAGCCGGGCTGGCGAGGCCCATGTTCTCCCTTCTTGATCTGGTCCGGGTCTTGCGCGATCCGGCAGCCGAGTTTTTCCAAGCACGCCGATGAACGAGTTCGAAGTCTCCATTACCGATCTGAGCCACGACGGCCGGGGCGTGGCCCGCATCGAAGGCAAAACGGTGTTCGTCAGCGGCGCCTTGCTGGGCGAGCGGGTGCGCCTGCGCATCCGCAAGCGCCACCGCCATTTCGACGAAGCGGACACGCTGGAGATCCTCACCCGTTCGCCGCATCGCGTGGAACCGCGTTGCCGCCATTTCGGGCAATGCGGCGGATGCTCGCTGCAGCACCTGGATGCCGCCGCGCAGATCGAAGCCAAGCAGCGGGTGCTGGTGGACAGCTTCGCGCGCATCGGCAAAGTGGCGCCCGACGCCTGGCTGCCGCCGCTCACCGACGAAGCCTGGGGCTATCGCCGCAAGGGACGCCTGTCGGTGCGCGCAGTGGCCAAGAAAGGTCGCGTGCTGGTGGGCTTTCGCGAGGAAAGCAATCCCCGCTTCGTGGCCGACATCGTCCATTGCGACGTCGTGCACCCGGCGCTCGGCCCCAAGATCGGCCTGCTCGGCGAACTGGTCGGCAGCATGGATGCCGCCGCGGACATTCCGCAGATCGAATTTGCCGCCGGTGACGACACGCTTGCCCTGGTGTTCCGTCACCTGCAGCCGCTGAGCGACAGCGATCGCGCAAAGCTGGTCGCCTTCGCGCAAGCACACGGGTTTGCCATCTACCTGCAACCTGGCGGCGTCAGCAGCGTGCATCCGCTATGGCCGGAGCATCCGCGCCTGGCGTTTCGCATTCCCTCCGGCGAGGGCGTGCAGGATGTGGAACTGGAGTTGCAGCCCCTCGATTTCGTGCAGGTCAATGCCGGCATGAATCGCCGCATGATGCAGCGCACGCTGGAACTGCTCGATCCGCAGCCGCACGATCACGTGCTGGACCTGTTCTGCGGCCTGGGCAATTTCACTTTGCCCTTGGCGCGCCGCGTGGCCGAGGTCGTCGGGGTGGAAGGCGAACACGGCCTGGTCGCGCGCGCCGCCGACAATGCTGCGCGCAATGGCCTGAATAACGCGCGCTTCCACGTTGCCAACCTGTTCGAAGACCAGCGTGGCACCGATTGGGCACGCAAGCGCTGGGACAAACTGTTGCTCGATCCGCCCCGCGCCGGCGCGGACAAGGTGCTGGAATACCTGCCGCACAAAGAGACCGGCCGCATTGTGTACGTCTCATGTCACCCCGCATCGCTGGCGCGCGACGCCGGCATTCTGGTGAACCAGCATGGTTTCCGTTTGAAGTCGGCCGGCGTGATGGACATGTTTCCGCATACCGCGCACGTGGAGTCCATCGCGCTGTTCGAACGCAGGTAAACTTCCGCGATGGGTATCGAGATCGAACGCAAATTCCTGCTTGCCAACGACGATTGGCGCAAAGCCATCAGCACCAGGAAGCACATCGCGCAGGGTTATCTGGTGGACGTGCGCGCTTTGCGCAGCGGCATGGCGCGCGCTTCGGTGCGCGTGCGCATCAGCGGCGAGCAGGCGTGGCTCAACATCAAGTCGGTGGAGCTGGGCATCTCCCGCGCCGAGTACGAATTGCCGCTCGCTCTGGCCGATGCGCAAACCATGCTCGATACCTTGTGCAACGGCGTGCTGGAAAAAACGCGGCACCATGTGGACGTCGACGGCTGGACGTTCGAGATCGACGAATTCCTCGGCGCCAACCGCGGCCTGGTGGTGGCGGAACTGGAACTGCCCGAAGCAGATGCCGCCTATCCGCGCCCCAGCTGGCTGGGCCGCGAGGTGAGCAGCTTGGCGCGCTACTTCAACGTCAATCTGCTTGAACATCCGTATGCCGAATGGAACGAGGATGAGCGCCGCGCGATCGATGCGCGGGCGGGGGAGAGCGCCTGATGCTGCTGATCGGCATCGCGGGTACCGAACTGCTTGCGCACGAGCATGCCTGGCTTACCGCGCCCGGCGTCGCGGGCGTGATCCTGTTTTCGCGCAACTACAGCAATCGCGAGCAACTGCTGGCGCTGGCCGGTTCGATCCGCGACATTGCCGGCGAAGATTTCCTGCTGGCGGTGGACCAGGAAGGTGGCCCGGTGCAGCGCTTCCGCACCGATTTCACCCGGTTGCCGCCCTTGATGAAGATCGGCGAGCTGTATGAGCGCGATCCCGCCGAAGCCATCAAGCTGGCGGAAGAACACGCATGGGTGATGGCCAGCGAATTGCGCGCCAGTGGCATCGATTTCAGTTTTGCGCCGGTCGCCGACCTGGCCCGCGGCAATGCGGCCATCGGCACGCGTGCCTTTCATGCCGACCCCGACATTGCCGGCGAGCTGATCCACGCCTACGTGCGCGGTATCCACCTGGGCGGCATGGCGGCCGTGCTCAAGCACTTTCCCGGCCACGGCTCGGTCGCCGTGGACACGCACAAGGCGCAGGCGATCGATCCGCGTGCGCTGGACGAGATCCGCCAGAACGACCTGCGTCCGTTCCAGGAAGGTTTCGCCGCCCATGCCGAAGCCGTGATGATGGCGCACGTGGTGTATCCCGCGGTGGACGAGCAGCCGGCCGGCTACTCCCGCCGCTGGATCCAGGACATCCTGCGGGGTGAGCTGGGTTTCAACGGCGCCGTCATCAGCGACGACATCAGCATGGCGGCCGCCGGCGTCGCCGGCGGCGTGGCCGAGCGGGTGCATGCGCACCTGGAGGCCGGCTGCGATCTGGTGCTGGCCTGTTTCCCCGACGTGGTGGAACAAGCCATCGCCGCCATGCCGCCGCCTTCCGCAGCCAGCGTGCGACGCATCGCCGCCTTGCGCGGTGCAATCGGCTCGACCTGGTCCAGCCTGCTCGATAATCCGCAGCGCGATCAGTTCGTCGCGCGCGTTACCGCATTGAATAGCTAAAAGGCGTTGCCATGAACACGACTACTACGGTTCCTTCGCTGGCCGAAGCATTGACCCGCTCCGATGTGCTGTTCACGCGCGAGGCATTGGAGAGCATCATCGCCCACCTGGGCCGCGTCGTCGACGCCGCGCTCGATGGCGAGCGCGCGGTATTTCTCACCGTGATGAACGGCGCGCTGATGTTCGGCGCCCAGCTTGCGCTGTCGATCCGCACCGACCTGGAATTCGATTACGTGCACGCCACGCGCTACCGCGGCGCCACTTCCGGCAACGACCTGCAATGGCTGCGCGAGCCTTCCGCCGTGTTGAATGGCCGCACGGTATTGCTGGTGGACGACATTCTCGACGAAGGCCACACCCTCAAGGCCGTGCGCGACGACTGCCTGCTCCGCGGCGCGAAGCGCGTGCTGGTCGCCACCCTGTGCCGCAAAGTGCATGGCCGTTGCGTCGAAGGTATCCACAGCGATTTCAACGGCGTCGAACTGCCCGATCGCTACGTGTTCGGCTACGGCATGGATTACTACGAGCAAGGCCGTAATTTGCCTGCGATCTATGCGCTGCGGGATGGGACGGTTGCTTAGTTCGTCAATCGTAAGAGCGACGTGCCCCCACTCGCAGCCAACCGCTCTTAACTATTTACGAGCGACGATTTACGATTCCCGGCTCCCGCCACCCGTCAGACACCGGCATACATGACCCAATCCATCGACCTCGCCGTCATCGGCGGCAGCGGCCTGTATCAATTCCCTGGCCTGGAAAACGCCACGCGGCAAAGCGTCGACACGCCTTATGGTCCTGCTTCCGGCGACGTGGTGGTGGGCGAGTTCGCCGGCCGGCGCATCGCCTTTCTTGCCCGCCATGGCGAAAGCCACAGCCTGCCGCCGCATCGGGTGAATTACCGCGCCAACGTATGGGCGCTGCATCATCTGGGCGCACGCCGCGTCATCGGCGTGAATGCGGTCGGCGGCATTCGCCACGACATGGGGCCGCGCGTCATCGTCGTGCCGGACCAGATCATCGATTACACCCACGGGCGCCATACGAGTTTTTGCGACGTGGAAGGCGTCGAGGTCAAACACATCGACTTCAGTGAGCCGTATACCGCCTCCCTGCGCATCGCCTTGATCGGCGCTGCCAAACGCGCCGGCATCGCCATCATCGACGGCGGCTGCTACGGCGCCACCCAGGGGCCGCGCCTGGAAACCCGCGCCGAGATCGCGCGCATGAAACGCGACGGCTGCGATCTGGTGGGTATGACCGGCATGCCCGAGGCGGCCTTGGCGCGTGAACTGGAACTGGATTACGCATGCCTGGCATTGGTCGCCAACTTCGCCGCCGGTTGCGGCGACGAGGCGGAAATCAGCATCGAGGAAATCTTCGCGCACCTGGCGGCGGCCACGGCGGCGGTGCCGCCGATCCTTGCCGAACTGCTCAAAAGCTGATCATTCCAACCCGGCCAAGCCGCAGTGCATATTGCGCTTTGCCTGAAAACATGAGGATACTTCGCCTGTGCCAGGGGCGGCGGACCTAGGGGTAGAGGTGGTTCTCGCGGAGACTTGGTGCAATCCAGTCCTTAGATTCAGAGGTTCACGCAAATGCGTTTCGGTACGGTCAAATGGTTCAACGATGCCAAGGGTTTCGGCTTCATCGCGCCCGAGGACGGTGGGGAGGACGTCTTTGTCCATTTCTCTGCGATCAATGCCAAGGGCTTCCGCAGCTTGCAAGAAGGCCAGCGCGTGAAGTTCGAAGTGACGACGGGGCCGAAGGGTGCCCAGGCGTCCGGCGTCGAACTCGCGAGTTAATCAGCCGCAGTTGTAACCATGCTTCAACGAGAAAACCCTGCCTTGCGCAGGGTTTTCTTTTTGGATATTTCTTTTTCGGATAATTTTTTAAATCGAGCAAAACGGTCGTCGATAATCGCGCGCCGCATATTCTGATTCGCCGGGCGAGGCTTATCCCTCAAGCTACAAACTGCAGCCGCGCCAGCTCCGCGTACAGACCGCCCTCCGCCAGCAGGCTTTCGTGGGTACCTTGCGCCACGATGCGCCCGCCATCCATCACTACGATCCGATCCGCGCGCTGCACGGTGGCCAGCCGGTGGGCGATGACCAGGGTGGTGCGGCCCTTTTCCAGCCGCTCCAGCGCTTGCTGGATCGCTGCTTCCGATTGCGCATCCAGGGCCGAGGTGGCTTCATCCAGCAGCAGCAGCGGCGCATTGCGCAGAATCGCCCGGGCTATGGCGATGCGCTGGCGCTGGCCACCGGACAGGCGCACGCCGCGTTCACCCAGCTCCGCCTCGTAACCATCCGGCAGCATCTGGATGAAGTCGTGCGCCTCGGCGGCGCGTGCCGCGGCGCGGACTTCTTCGTCGCTTGCATCCTGGCGGCCGAACCGGATGTTGTTGGCGGTGGTGCCACCAAAAATCACCGTTTCTTGCGGTACCAGGGCAATGGCGCCGCGCAGGTCGGGCAGGCGCAGCGCCCGCAGATCGATGCCATCGAACGTGACGCGCCCGCGCTGCGGGTCGTAGAAGCGCAACAGCAACGCAAACACCGTGCTCTTGCCCGCTCCCGACGGGCCGACCAGGGCCACCGTTTCGCCGGGGCGGATGTCCAGGTTGAACTGGTGCAGCGCCGGTGCATCGGGGCGGGTCGGGTAGTGAAATTCCACGTCCTCGAAGCGCAAGGCGCCGCGTACCGGTTGCGGCAACGCCTGCGGATGCGGCGGGTCGGCAATCGTGGGCTCCTCGTTGAACAGTTCGCCGATGCGTTCCATTGCGCCGGCCGCGCGCAGCACGTCGCCCCATACGTCGGAAAGGCCCATCATCGAACCGCCGGAAAGCATCGCGTACACCACGAACTGCGCCAGCACCCCGGCATCCAGGCTGCCCTGCAGCACGTTGCGCGCACCCACCCACAGCACCAGCGTGATCGCGCCGAAGAACAGCACGATCACCGCCGCGGTGAGCATCGTGCGCATGCCGATGCGTTCGCGCGCGGTGGCCAGCGCGCGGGTAATGGCATTCCCGTAACGCTCGCTTTCGATGCCTTCGCGTGCATAGGCCTTCACCGCCGTGGCGGCATTGAGCGTTTCGTTGGCGATCGCCGCGGTATCGGCCAGGCGATCCTGGCTGGCGCGCGACAGCTTCTGCACGCGCCGTCCGAAAATCAGTATCGGCAACACCACCGCCGGGATCACCAATGCCGTAAGGCCGGCCAGGTGCGGACTGGTCCAGATCATCGCCGCCGTCGCGCCGACCAGCATCACGGCGCTGCGCAAAGCCACGGAGATGCCCGAGCCCACCAGCGCCTGCACCACTTCGGTATCGGTGCCCAGACGCGAAATCAGCTCGCCGACGCGATTGCGCTCGAAAAAGCTCACGTCCAGCCTGACCACGTGCGCGTACAGCTTGGCGCGCAGCGCGGCCAGGGTGCGCTCGCCCAGCAGCGAGATACAGTAAAAACGCGCCGCGGTCGCAAACGCCATCACCAGCGCAACCGCAAACAGGCCCAGGAAGCTGGCGTTGATCGCCGTCAGGCTGGAGTTGCGAAAGCCGTGGTCGATCATGTGCCGCACCGCTATCGGCAGCACCAGGGTGGAACTGGAGGAAATGGCCAGGAACACCAGCCAGCCCAATGCCAGCGTTCGGTTGGGCTTTACGAACGGCCAGAGCAGCTTCAGGGAGCCAATACGGCGACGGGGCTTGGGATCGTTCGCGGGCGTCGTGCTCATAGGCTTCGTCGTGAGGGGTATCTGGATCCACATAGGGGTGGCCCCAGGTGATTCAATGCGCCGCCTGCATATCCTTAGCCATCCAGCACACGCCCCTCGCTGCGCCCGCGGCTGATATCGACGATACGCGCCTTGGCCTCGTCTATCCGCGCCGCAGGAAGCTGCAGTTGCACCGTCACGCCGTCGGCCTCGAAGCTTTCCTGCTCAAACACCGCTCCAAGCTCCTTCAGGCGCGCCTTCATCAGCGCCAGCTCGGCAAACGCGCAACGCATGCCCAGTCGCGCCATCGTCACCATCGGCGTGCGCTCGGCCAGCCGCAGGCATTCGGCCGCCGTGCCGCCGTAAGCGCGCACCAGCCCGCCGGCGCCCAGCTTGATGCCTCCATACCAGCGCGTCACCACCACCACGGCGCGGTCGATGCCCTGGCCCTCGATGGCCTGCAGGATGGGCCGCCCGGCCGTACCGCCCGGCTCGCCGTCATCGTTGAAGCGGTAATCCTGGCCAATGCGGTATGCCCAGCAATTGTGCGTGGCCGACGCATCGCTCACCTGCTGTACGTACGCCAATGCCTGCTGTGGCGTTTCCACCGGCGCGGCCTGGGCCAGAAAGCGGCTCTTGCGAATTTCTTCGCTGTGCTGAAACGGTGCGGCGAGGGTGTGCAACATCGGTGTCATGCCGGGTACGCGAAAGGGTCAAGGCCTCCGCAGAGTAGGTGAATCCCGCCCACCGGTCACATCCCCGGTTGCGTTAGGCTTACGCTTTTTCGACCAGGATGGCTCGCATGATGTTGTTGCTGTTGGTGCTGCTTTGCGCGCTGGGTTACGCGGTAAACCGTTTTCGCCGCGGTCGTGGCGGATGGATGTTCCACGCTGCAGCGCTCGTATTGTTCGTGGCCAGCGCTTGCGGTCCCTTGTCGGTGTGGCTGCCCATCCACCTGCAAGCGCCGTATGCCACGCGCCCGAACATCACCTGGGCGCCGCGCAATGCCATTGTGGTGTTGGGGGCGGGGGCCACGCTGATTTTCGCCACCGGCGAAGTCACCACTCCCGTGCCAGCGGGCAACCGGCTGGTCGAGGGCTATACGCTGTACCGCGAATGCAAGCAGACCGGCAACGACTGCAAGCTGATCGTCAGCGGCGGCGATGCCTCCCATGTCGGCAAGCCCGAAGCGGTGGTCTATGGTGACGTGTTATTGCGCATGGGCGTGGACCGCAATGACCTCATGCTGGAATCGCACAGCATGAATACCTGGCAGAACGCGCAATTCGTGCAGCCCATGCTGAAGGCGTATGCACCGCAGCGCGTGGTGCTGGTGACCTCGGCCATGCACATGCGCCGCGCGCAGATGTTTTTCGAGCACTTCGGCATCGATGCCCTGCTGGTGCGCGCCGACTACGTCGGTTCGCGCTACACCTGGCTTCCCAACAGTCAGAGCCTGGCGCTGACTGACGCGGCATTGCATGAATATGCCGGCGTGTGGCTGTATCACCTCTACAACGCGATGGGCTGGAACGCGCCGGCGAGCCGGTAGCGGCGCCATGCCGCGCCCCTCTCCTGAGACGAGGGGCGCAGCACAGCACCATGCATCACGCGGCTTTTTTCAACGACGCCATATCGATCACGAACCGATAGCGTACGTCGCTATTGAGCATCCGCCCGTACGCCGCATTGATATCCTGGATGTCGATCATCTCCACGTCCGCGCCGATGTTGTGCTTGGCGCAGAAATCCAGCATCTCCTGCGTTTCCGCAAGGCCGCCGATCAACGAACCGGCCAGCGAGCGGCGGCCGAAGATCAGGCTGCCGGCATGCACCGGCGGATTCACCGGCTCCACCAGGCCCACCAGTACGTGCAGGCCGTCGATCTTCAGCGTGGCCAGGTACGGGTTGAGGTCGTGCTGGTGCGGCACCGTGTCGAGGATGAAATCGAAATGGCCGGCGACAGCCGCCATCTGCTTCTCGTCGGTGGACAGCACCACGTGATCGGCGCCCAGCCGGCGCGCTTCGGTTTCCTTGCCGGGCGAGCGCGTGAACAGCGTGACGTCCGCGCCCAGCGCCTTGGCAAACTTCAGGCCCATGTGGCCGAGGCCGCCCAGGCCGACGATGGCCACTTTGTGACCCTTGCCGATCTTCCAGTGGCGCAGCGGCGACCAGGTGGTGATGCCCGCGCACAGCAGGGGCGCGGCCGCTTTGGGATCCACGCCTTCGGGAATGCGCAGCACGAACTTGTCGTTGACCACGATGCGCTCGGAGTAACCGCCGTAGGTCATCATGCCGTCGCGTCGATCGCGGCTGTTGTAGGTGAAGGTGGGGATTTCCTTGCAGTATTGCTCCAGGCCCTGTTCGCAGGCGGCGCAATGCTGGCAGGAGTCCACCAGGCAGCCCACGCCCACCAGGTCGCCCGGTTTGAAGCGGCTCACCTGTGCGCCAACCGACGCCACGCGGCCGACGATTTCATGGCCGGGCACCAGCGGGTACAGCGAATTGCCCCATTCGTTGCGGGCCTGATGAAGGTCGGAATGGCAGACGCCGCAATAGAGGATGTCGATCACCACGTCGTCCGCGCGCGCGTCGCGCCGCTCGAACGAATGGGGTGCCAGTGGCGTGGTCGCGGATTGCGCGGCGTAGCCGCGGATGCTGAGGGCCATGCGGTTCTCCAAGGGGTAAGGCCAGGGAAGGCCGCAAAGTATGCGCAGTGCAGCAAAAGCCGGGTAGCCGAATCCTGCTAAATGCTTGCTTGATCCTGCAAATTCACTGTTGAACACTCGCATTGGCCTGCAGGAACAGGCAACCTTCACGCGTTCCAGGCAAGCAGCATTCCGCATGAATACGCAGCTTAAAGCGATCGAGCTACCTTCACGCCTCGAGCAGGATTACGAGGAATTGACAGCCATCGTTGAACGATACGCCCAGACCGAGGGTGTCACCCAGACCGCCTGGCCGGCCTTGTCGTTCTTCCGCGCCGATGCGCCCAGCGACCGCAGCTGCGCCATGTACGAGCCCTGCCTGGGCCTGCTGCTCCAGGGCAACAAGCATGTGCTGGTAGGCGACGAGCGCCTGGAGCAGGAATACGGCCATTACCTGATCAACTCCATCGACGTACCGGTCACTGCCCAGGTGGTGCGCGCCTCCCCGCAGCAGCCGTGCCTGTGCATCACCTTGCGCCTGGACCCCGTGCGCATCGGCGAGTGGCTGTCGGAGGTGAAGCTGCCCAAGCCCTCCACCGTCACCGCGCGCGGCATCGCGCTGAGCCCGGTCAGCGCGGGCCTGCTCGATCCGTTGCTGCGCCTGGTGCGCCTGCTGGATTCTCCCCAGGACCTGCCCTTGCTGGCGTCGTTGATCGAGCGCGAACTGCTCTACCGGCTGCTCACCGGCGAGCAGGGCGTGCGCCTGGCGCAGATCGCCATGGCTGGCGGGCAGGGCCAGCAGATTGCCCGCGCCATCCACTGGCTGCGGCAGCATTTCAACAAACCACTGCGCATCGCCGAGCTGGCCAGCATGGTCAACATGAGCCCGTCCTCGCTGCATCACCATTTCCGCCAGATCACCGCGATGAGTCCGCTCCAGTACCAGAAGGTGCTGCGCCTGCACGAAGCGCGCCGATTGCTGCTGACGGAAGGCTGCGACGTGGCCACTGCCGCGCATCGCGTGGGCTATGAAAGCCCTTCGCAATTCAGTCGCGAGTACAGCCGCCAGCATGGCGCGCCGCCGTTGCGCGACGTGATGCGCTTGCGCTCGCTGGGCACGGCGTCTTGCCCGGAGCTTGAGGCTTCGGCGTAACGCTTCTTGCTCTCTACCTTTGTAGGGAGGGGCGAATCTTGCGACTATCTACACCCTCGTCATTCCGGCGCACGCCGGAATGACGAGGCAGAACCATGCATGATCGCGCGCAGACGTTGGGGTTCGCATACGCTCCCCCCAACCTACCTACGGGGGAGGTTTATACCTCCCGCATCACCATCAACCGAATCTCCGTCATATCCTCGATCGCATAACGCACGCCTTCGCGGCCGATGCCGGACAGCTTCACGCCGCCATACGGCATGTTGTCCACGCGGAAACTCGGTACGTCGTTGACGATCACGCCGCCTTGTTCCAGTTCGTCCCACGCGCGCATGCCGTGCGCAAGGCTGTTGGTGAAGATGCCGGCCTGCAGGCCGTAATCGGAATCGTTGACCCGCGCAAACGCCTCGTCGATATGCTCGAAGGGCTCCAGCAACACGAACGGCCCGAAGGCCTCCATGCGATTGACCTTGGCATCCTTCGGCACGTTTTCCATCACGGTGGCTTCGAGCATGTTTCCCTTGCGCTTGCCGCCGCATAGGATCTTGCCGCCAGCCTGCCGTGCTTCGTTGATCCAGCCTTCCAGCCGCGCCGCCGCTGCTTCGTCGATCATCGGCCCCAGGAACACACTCTTGTCTTTCGGATCGCCGGCCTTCAGTTGCTGCACGGCGGCAACCAGGCGCTGCTTCAGTGCTTCATACAGCGAGGCATGCGCGTAAATCCGCTGCACGCTGATGCAGCTCTGGCCGGATTGATAGAACGCGCCGAAGACAAGCCGCTCGATCACCCGGTCCAGGTTCGCATGCTGGTCGGCATCGACAATGCAGGCCGCGTTGCCGCCCAGTTCCAGGGTCACCTTCTTGTGGCCGGCGCGTGCTTTCAGATCCCAGCCGATCTGCCCGCCGGTAAACGAAAGCAGCTTCAATCGCGCATCTTCCACCAGCGGCGTGGCGTGCTTGCCGTCCAGGGTCAGTACGGAAAACGCACCTTTGGGCAGGTCGGTTTCCGCCAGCACCTGGCCGATGATCAACGCGCCGATCGGCGTTTTTTCCGATGGCTTCAACACGAACGGACAACCCGCCGCGATGGCCGGCGCCACCTTGTGCGCCACCAGGTTCAACGGAAAATTGAATGGCGTGATGAACGATACCGGCCCCAGCGGCACGCGGCGCGTAAAGCCGTGGTAACCGTCCAGGCGCCCGGCGAGTTCCAGATTCAAGGTTTCGCCGTTCACGCGCACCGCTTCGTCGGCAGCAATGCGGAAGGTTTCGATCAGGCGCGTGACTTCGCCGGCGGCATCCTTGATCGGTTTGCCGGCCTCGATGCACAGCGCCATCGCCAGCTCGTCGTAGCGTTCCTGGAAACGCTTTACGCAATGCTGCAACACCGCCTGCCGCGCCCACGGCTTGAAACGCTTCATGGGGCCGGCGGCCTGCACGGCCGCGCGAATGGCTTGTTCCGCGGCCTGCGCATCCGGCACGGCGACGCGTGTGGCGACCTCGCCGCTGTATTTGTCGTATACCTCCATCATTTCGGAGGAGGTGCGCGGCTCGTTGGCCAGGTAATAGGGATAGGTTTTGTCGAGCATGCTCACTCCTTCACCGCAGCGCTCAGCTTGCGGATTTCTTCATCCAGCACACGATGGTTGTCGGAATAGTCGATCGCAAGGTCGATCAGGTGCACGCCGCCTTCATCGAAGGCGCGCTGCAAGATGGGCAGGAATTCATCCGCGCTCCGCGGGCGATGCCCGTGTGCGCCATGCGCCTGGGCGAAAAGCACGAAGTCCGGATTGCTGAACTGCATGCCGTAATCGGCGTAGCCCATTTCCGCCTGCTTCCAGCGGATCATGCCGTAGGCGTCGTCGCGCAATAGCAGGATCACCAGGTCCAGCTTCAGGCGCACCGCGGTTTCCAGCTCCTGCGCATTCATCATGAAGCCGCCGTCGCCGCAGATTGCCAGCACCTTGCGCTCCGGATACACCATCTTGGCCGCCATCGCCGAGGGCAGGCCCGCACCCATGGTGGCGAGCGCGTTGTCCAGCAGCACCGTATTGGGCTGGCGTGCCTTGTAATAGCGCGCGTACCACAGCTTGTACATGCCATTGTCCAGGCACAGGATGCCGTCGTCCGGCATGAAGCGGCGCGTATCGGCCACGATGCGCACGGGGTGCATCGGGAAGCGCGCTTCATCGGCGTATTGGCCGAGCTGCAGCTGGAACGCTTCGCGCACCTTGTTGAAGTACTGAAAATCCCAGTGTTCCTGCACGCTCAATGCATCGGTCAATCGTTCCACCGTGTGCGCGATATCGCCCACCACTTCGATCTGCGGAAAATACACCGTGTCCACTTCAGCCGACGAGAAATTGATGTGAATCACCGTGCGCCGCCCGCGTTGCATGAAGAACGGCGGCTTTTCCACCACGTCATGGCCGACGTTGATGATCACGTCCGCCGCGTCGATCGCACGATGCACGAAATCGCCGTCGGATAGCGCGGCATTGCCCAGCCACAACGGATGATCCTCATCGACCACGCCCTTGCCCATCTGGGTGGTGAAGAAGGGGATGCCGAGCTTGTCGATAAAGGCGCGCAGCGCGACGGCCGTGCGCTGGCGGTTGGCGCCCGCGCCGATCATCAGGATCGGATGCCTGGCCAGGCTGATCGCTTCGGCCGCCTGCACCAGCGCGGCGTCGTCCGGCGAAGGCCGGCGCGCATACTCGGTCGGCAAGAGGATGTATTCGTCCACCTCGTCGCGCGCGATGTCTTCGGGCAATTCCAGGTGCACCGCGCCGGGGCGTTCTTCCTCCGCGCGGCGGAACGCTTCACGGATGCGCGCGGGAATCGTCGCCGCGGATACCAGCTGGCGTGTGTACTTGGTCAGCGGCTGCATCATGTCCACCACGTCCACCAGCTGGAACAGCCCCTGCTTGTGCGTGCGGATCGGTTTCTGACCGGTAATCATCAGCATCGGCATGGCGCCGAGCTGGGCATAGGCCGCCGCCGTCACCAGGTTGGTGGCGCCCGGCCCCAGCGTGGACAGCGCCACGCCAGCCTCGCCGGTAAGCCGGCCCCAGGTGGCCGCCATGAACCCGGCCGCCTGTTCGTGACGCGTCACGATCAGCTTGATGGACGATTCGCGCAACGCCTCCACCAGATCGAGGTTCTCCTCGCCCGGTACGCCGAAAATGCGGCTTACGCCTTCGGCTTCCAACGCTTTCACAAACAAGGCCGCGGCCTTCATGCATCGTCTCCTGCAAAGATAACGCTGCTATATGTACTCCAATGTACGATTCGTGCGGGAATGCGTTTGAGTCGTGGGAAGAATGGATGCGTAGGCGCGTCTAAAAAAGCTGGGATTTCATCCCGCCTATGTGGTGCTGCGCTACTGCTTGCTTACGCGCAGGGACAATTCTCCGTCGGCCAGCTTCGCCCGCAGCGGCGTATCCGCCGCCACATGCTGCGCAGAGCGCAACACCTTGCCGTCCGCATCGAACAGGATCGCATAGCCGCGTTCCAGCGTTGCCAGCGGGCTTACCGCATGCATCGCGCGGGCAAGGTGCTGCAGTTCCAGCCGTTCGCGCTGCAGTGTGTGCTGGATCATCTGCCGCAGTTGCACTGCATGCTGTTCAAGCCGCTGCCGCAACAGCGCCACGCGCTGGCGCGGATGCTGCGCCAGCAACCGGGCATGCACGCGATCCAGTCGTATCGTCTTGTGCGTCGACTGTGCCTGCCGGCACGCAAGCAAGCGGCGATGCAATTGCTGCAATCGCTGGCGGTCGCGCGCCAGCCGCGCCTGCGGCCGCTGCGCCTGCAGGCGCGCCAGCAGGTGGTCGAGTTGTTGAATGCGGGTATGCAAGCGACGTTCGTGGATGGCCACGGTGCGCTGGCGCAACTGCTCCACATGCCGGCGTAGCGCCAGCATGTCCGGCACCAGCAACTCCGCCGCCGCCGAGGGCGTGGGTGCGCGCAAGTCGGCCACGAAATCGGCGATGCTGAAGTCGATTTCGTGCCCTACCGCGCTGACCACCGGCACCGCGCTGGCATGCACTGCGCGTGCCACCTGTTCGTCATTGAACGCCCACAAATCCTCCAGCGAACCGCCGCCGCGCGTAAGCAGCAGCACGTCGTAGCGTCCGCAAGCCGATGCCTTGCGCAGCATCGACACGATCGCCGGCGGCGCTTCGCGGCCTTGCACCGGCACCGGCAGCACGTCCACTTCCACCAGCGGCCAGCGTCGCGACATCACGCTCAATACATCGCGAATCGCCGCGCCGGTGGCGGAGGTGATCACGCCGATACGGCGCGCAAAGCGGGGCAGGGGGCGCTTGCGTTCCTGCGCGAACAGACCTTCCGCATCCAGCTGCGCCTTCAGCCGTTCGAACTCGCGCTGCAACGCGCCTTCGCCGGCCGGCTCCATATGCTCGACCACCAACTGGAACTCGCCGCGCGGCTCATACAGCCCAACCCGCGCGCGGCACAGCACGTGCACGCCATCCCCGGGCCGAAAACGCAGCCCCATGCTCTTGGTCTTGAACATGGCGCAGCGCACCTGCGCCAGGCTGTCCTTCAAGGTGAAATACAGATGCCCGGAAGCGGGGCGCGCCACGTTGGACAGCTCGCCTTCGATCCACACCAGGGGCAAGGCATCTTCCAGCAAACCGCGTACCAGCCGGTTGAGCGTGCTGGGCGTTAGAACGTGCCGGGTCGGCTTGCCGCCGGCACCCTCGGGGAAGTCGTCGGGCGCGTGCATGGACGCGGGAGACTAGCACGAATGACTTGAGGAACATCGTATTGGCGCACCCATGCTCATCGCGCATGCAGGTTCGTGCAAGCCGCTGCGCGCAGGACGCTTCCTCCCCTGCTTGCAGGGGAGGAGTTGGGTCGGCATGACCGGTGCTTTTGAAGTTGCCTACGATCCCTTGCACAGCGTCAGCAGATCGGAGACCGACGGGAGCTGGCTCAGGCTGATCGGGATGGAACTGCCGCAGCTGACGGTCGTGACAGGCACCCCCAGCAGCGCGGTGGTAAGCGTGATGCCAGGACTGTTGATGGAAAGCGTGGAACCGTTGACCAGGCTGATCGATCCGTTTTGTACCGTGAGCGTCGCATTGCCGACACCAAGCACATTTAGCGCGATACTGCAGGTACCGTTGGGGACGCTCATCGTCGGCGGCGACAAGCTTGCCGAAAACGCAGCACCTTGGCAGGTCCCTGTAAGGCTCGACAAACCCTGGTTGACGGTGAGCGTAGCGGTCCCCTGATCGATGGTCGCCGTGCCGTTGTTGGTGTCGATGACGAGTGCCGTGGTACTGAGGGTGCCCGGTATGGTGGTCAGCGGAAGATTAGCGGTGCCGGTGCAAGTTACCGGCGCCGCCGCGAACACGCCATGGCTGTTGCTGATCACGTTCGGCGATTGGCAATTGAGGACGCCGCTGCCGCCGGGAATCGTACCGTTGCAGGCAAGTGCGTAACCGGCGCCATTGGTGTTGATCTGGCATTGAAGCGTAACGGGGCTTCCGGTTTGTGCATGCGCCGGCGCGGAACTCAGGAGCGTGGCCGACAGGGTCAGTATGGCGACGGCCAGCGCGCTGAGCACGCTGGCTGCATTTAACTTGAAGAAGGACAGACGCGTGAGATGCGGTTTCATGGGCGCTTCCTCGATGTGGTGGCGAACGGGTCGGAGAGCAGGGCACGGCAAGGTATTTCGACCTTGCCGTGCTCGCATGATTTGCGACGGCTTACGACCCGCTGCACGGAGCAGGAACGGTGATGGGGAAGATTTGCTTGAGATTGATGGCGACGGAGGGGCCGCAGCTCGCGCCGACGTTGATAAGGCCGAGCAAGGAAGCCTTGGCGATAATGTCGAGGCTATTGACCGTAAGGACCAGATTCGGCGAATCGGTCACATCGATGGTCGACCCGTCCGTGGCCGTGATCTGCGCGGTACCAATACCCAGCACGCTGGCTGTGAGGTTGCAGGTGCCTCGGTTGCTGATCGTAAGCGGCGACAAGGTCGCCGACAGCGCCGCGCCGCTGCAACTGGCGGTTGCGCTTGATAGGCCCTCATTCAACGCCACGGTGACAACGCCACTTGCGGCCGTGATCGATCCGTCATTGGCATTGATGGTGACCACGGTGCCGTTCACGGTTACAGGTATGCTGGTTCCTGCAAGCGAAATGTTTCCGGTGCAACTTCCGGCAACGGTATATACACCGTTGTTGTCGCTGATCAGATTGGGTGATTGGCAGTTCAGGCTGACGCTGCCGTCGGGAATCGTACCGCTGCAGAAGATGGTGTCGCTGATACTGCCGTTGCTGCCGACCTGGGTGCCCACCTGGCATTGCAATGCCGGAGTGGTTGCCGCTGCAGCGCGGACTGGGACAAGGCTCAGGCATGCGGCGGATGCGGTCAACGCGGCGATGGCCAGCACAGTGAGCGCTCTGCGCGCCTTGAACGTGAAGATGGAGCCCAGCTTCATAGGTGCCTCCTCGGTATGACGTAAGACAGCGTTGGATGGCCGAGCACAATCGGCGAGTGCAACACGCTTCCCAAGACGGCCTGACTGTCCCCGGACGAATCGGGCAAACGTGGTGGATGGCGCCCATGCAAGGGGGTGCCCCGTCTGCCCGCGCGCAATGTAGTCACCTCAAGCGAAAGCTTGCGTATAGGCGCTGCGACGAAAAGCAGCACGCAACCTGTCCCCGTTCTGCGCCGTGACCGTCGTCACCGATCAAGTGATTGGAAACTTACCGGTGGCCGCCGTGCATGTCCTGCAGGTGGCGTATATGCCGCCTGCGCCATCGCCACGCTCGAATGCCGGTATTGATGGCAAACCACGCGGCGACCGCTGCCAACGGCCAGGCGATCACCGCCGGCCAGAGCACCGCCACCACGGCAAGCGCGGCGAGCAGCAAGGTCACGCTCAGCAAGGCGCCGCTTTCGGTATCGCCCAGAATCCGGCGGTCGGTCAGCGCCGCGCCCATGGTATTGGCAATGCGCAGTGCGCCGGCTGCGGCGCGGCCAGAGCTTCCGCCTGCATGCCGCGGTTGCAGCGGTCGGGCCTCGCTGCTGCGTACGCGCTCGCCGCGCCGATAACGGCGCGGCGCCAGTACGATCTCGGTGGCGTTCTCCAGGTCCTTTTCATATTGCGCGGCCAGTTGCGTGGCAAAGCCGGCATCTTCGATGGCCACGTCGATCTCGCGGTTGTTCAACCAACTGGCAAGGTTGAGATTGGAAGAACCCACGCGCGCCCATTGGGCGTCCGCCACCGCGGTCTTGGCATGCAGCATCGAGCCGTTCCATTCGAACACGCGAATGCCGGCTTTCAACAGCGGCCGATAACCCGTGCGCGACATCCCGGCGACCAGTGGAATATCGCTGGTGCCCGGCACCAGCAGGCGCACGTCGACGCCATCGCGCGCAGCGGCGGACAAGGCTTGCACATAGGGCGCCACGCCCACGAAATACGCATCGGTCAGCCACAGGCTGCGGCGCGCCATGGCGGCGATCAGCTGGTCCAGCCGGTACATGCCGGCGGTTGCCGGCTGGGTGGCGATCACGCGCAGCGCCACCCGGCCCGCTTCCACGTGGGTGGCTACGGGCGCGTAGATCGGATGCGCACCGCCGGCTGCGATCCAGCTGTCGGCAAACGCGGCTTCCAGTTCCAGCACGGCCGGTCCGCGCAAGGCCACGCCGGTATCGCGCCACGGCGGGATGTTGCGCGATGGATGGCCCAGCCATTTCGCGCTGATGCAGACGCCGGAGAGAAACGCCAGGCATCCGTCCACCACCAACTGCTTGCGATGATCGCGGCTCATCCAGCCCAGGGCCTGGCCAAGTTGTGGCGGGTTGAACACGCGCACTTCACCACCGGCTTCGCGCAGCGGCTTCCAGAACGCCGAGCCGGATTGGCCAAGGCAGCCCAGCCAGTCGACGATCACCGCGACCTGTACGCCACAACGCGCGCGTTCCGCCAGGGCGTCCCGGAAGGCACGCCCCACGTGGTCGTCGCGGATGATGTAGTTCTCCAGCAGCACGCGATGCTGCGCACCGCGGATGGCGGCCAGCCATGCCTCGAAATGCTGCTCGGCATCGATCAGCAGATCCACCTTGTTGCCGCCCAGCAGCGGTGCGCCGGCGGCGCGGCTCAAGGCCTGCTCGGCGAGGACGCGATTGGGAACGGGCGGCAGCGTGGTGGACATGCTGGAAGTATAGGGACGCCGGTGTAAACCACCGTATCGGATGTTGTGTGCGGTTTATGCTCGAGCCACACGCTGTTCCACCTTCCGCGCTTTCTGGCATGATCAAGCCATGTTGCCAGAGCAGCGTTTTACGGACACCGATGCCTGCGCGCAGCTCATCGTGCAGCGGCTGGGCGCCGACTTGCGCGTCGCCGCCCCCCTGGGTCTCGGCAAGCCACATGGATTGCTCAATGCCTTGTACGGCTTGATGATCGCCGACACCTGGCGCTCCATGACCTTGTACACCGCCTTGTCGCTCACGCGGCCGCGCGCGAAGAGCGCGCTGGAAGCGCGCTTCCTCGATCCGTTCGTGGCGCGCCACTTCGGTGCCGATTACGTCGATCCCCAATACGCCGTCGACCAGATGCAGGGCAAGCTGCCCCCCAATGTGGCGGTGCACGAGTTCTACATGCAGTCGGGCGCCTTGCTGCACTCGGGCAGTGCGCAGCGCAACTACATCAGCCAAAACTACACCCACGTGGCGCGCGACCTGGTGATCCAGGACATCAACCTGCTGGTGCAACTGGTTGCGCGCCGCGAAACGCCGGCCGGCGTGCGTTACAGCCTGTCGTGCAATCCTGATCTCACGCTGGATTTTCTTGAGCGCGTGAAGGCGGCCGGCAAGACGCGCCCGTTGTGCGTAGCGGTGGTGCATCCGGCGCTGCCTTACATCGGCGGCGCGGCGGAAGTGCCGCAGAACTATTTCGACATCGAACTGGCGCCTACCGCATCGCCGCCGCTGTTCGCCTTGCCGAGAATGCCGGTCGACCTTGCCGAATATGCGCTAGGCCTGCACGCCAGCGCCTTGGTGAAGGATGGCGGCTGCCTGCAGATCGGCATCGGCGCGTTATCCGATGCCTTGGTCAAGGGATTGCTGCTACGGCACCAGGACAACACTGCCTGGCGAAAAATGCTGGTTGCGCTGGACCCGCGCGGCGCCACGCATCGGCTGGCCGAACGCGTCGGCGGCCTTGCCACGTTCAAGACCGGCTTGTACGGCTGCAGCGAAATGCTGCTGGACGGTTTCATGCATCTGGCCAAGGCCGACGTCCTCAAGCGGCGCAGTTGGGACAATCTTGCGCTGGAGCGCGCCGCCGCCGGCGGGCGCTTGCCGAACGACGTGCCCGGCGGACATTACCTGCGCGGCGCCTTCTTCCTGGGCACGCGCGAACTCTACGAATGGCTGGAAACCACCGTCGGCAGCGACGCCGATGCGATCGACATGTGCCCGGTTTCCAACGTCAATCATCTCTATGGCGATCATCAGTCGCTGGCCATGCTGCAGCGGCGCGGTGCGCGGTTCTTCAACACCTGCATGATGTCGACCTTGCTTGGCGCGTCGGCGTCCGAAACGCTGGAAGACGGCCACGTGGTGAGCGGCGTCGGCGGGCAGTACAACTTCGTTGCCATGGCGCACGAACTGCCCGATGGCCGCTCCGTGCTGCTCCAGCGCGCAACCCGGCGCGGGCGCGGTGGCGTGGAAACCAATATCCGCTGGCAATACGGCCAGGTCACCATTCCGCGGCATCTGCGCGACATGGTGGCGACCGAGTACGGCGTGGCGGACCTGCGGGGCAAGAGCGATAGCGAATGCATCGAAGCCATGCTGGCGATCAGCGATGCGCGCTTCGTGGATGCACTGGCGGCGGAAGCCAAGTCGCATGGAAAACTCGCAGCGGATTTCAAGATTCCGGACGCGTGGCGCAAGCATCATCCCGACGCCCTGCGCGAGGCATTGGCCAAACCTGTAAGCAAGGGATGGCTGCCGCGCTTTCCCTTCGGCAGCGATTTCACCGAGGTCGAGCAACGCCTGCTGCCGGCCTTGGAATGGCTGCAGGTGTCCAGTGCGACATGGCAGGGCAGGTGGCAGTTGCTCAAAGGCTTGTGGAAGCCGGGCACGGCCACGGCCGAAGAAGCCGCAGCGCTGGAGCGCATGCAATTGTCCGGCGCAATCCGTCTCGGCGACCGGCTGCAGCGGCGACTGCTGCAAGCTGCGTTGCGACGCGCATAGACAACGCGACACGAATTGCGTAAATCCGCACAGCATGCTTCACTCGGCCGGTGGCAGAATGCTTTTTTTCGGATCGACAGGGGCGGCACGTGGCACATTTTCATGACAGCGATTGCAACCGTTTGCTGACGGTGCGCCATCTCCATCCATCGTCAACAAGGGGCGCGCGCCGAATCATCGCCACGCCGTGATCAGGGTCAGTCCGCAACTGCGCACCGCCGGCACGTACGTGCTGGTGTCGGCGGCGTGGATCTGGTTTTCCGGACGCCTGCTCGGCGACCTGGTGCACGATCCTCATCGCATCGTCCTTTACCAGATTGCGAAGGGATGGCTGTTCGTACTGGGCACCGGATGGCTGTTGTACTGGATGATCGGCCGCACCGTGCAGCGCCTGGACCAGGCCAACCAGCAATTGCTCGACAGTCACGAGCAAGCCTTGCGCGTGCTGGTGGAGGCCATGGACATCCGGCACAAGGAAACCGGCGACCATTCCGAACGCGTGGTGCGCATGGCGCTGGGGCTGGCGAAACTGGCGGGGCTGGAAGGCGATGCCTTGCGCGACGTCAAGTTCGGCGCGCTATTGCACGACATCGGCAAGCTGGCCTTGCCCGACGCCATCCTGATCAAACCCGGCAAGCTGGACGACGAAGAAATGCAGCTGATGCGCACCCACCCGCGCATGGGCCACGACATGTTGCAGCGAATCGCGTTTCTGCGCGGCGCCAGCGCCATTCCCTACTGCCACCACGAGCGCTGGGACGGCACCGGCTATCCGCAAGGCTTGAAAGGCGAGCAGATTCCGCTTGCGGCGCGCATCTTCAGCGTGGTGGACGTGTGGGATGCGCTGAGCTGCCGACGCGTGTACAAACCCGCATGGCCGGAGCCGGAGGTGCTCGATTATCTGCGCAAGGCCGCCGGCGGACAGCTCGATCCGCAGCTGGTGACGTTGTTTCTCGATCACTACGCCGAGTTGAAGGCGCTGGCGTTGAACGTGCACTGATCGCCGTAATCCCATGGCCGTCATTCCCGCTTTCGCGGGGAATGACGGTGTGGATGGCAATGCTGGGATTTCATCCCAGCCTACGTTCAACCCGGTGACGCTTCGCGGTGGCGGGCCAACCGGCGCTGCGGGCGCAGCAGCAAATAAAAGGCCGTTACGTGCGTCACCATCAGCAGCGGCACGTAGATGATCGGGATGGCATACGTGCTGCCCAGCTCGCCTGCACGGGCAGGAAGGTCGATCAGCACGGCGTGGTAGTAATCGACGACAAGGTCGACTATTCCCATCACATTGAACGCCACCACGAACGACCAGAACAGTGGTCGTATGCGTGTCGTGAGCAAGGCCAGCATCGCCAGCACGCCGGTTGCGAAATCGCCATATGCCGCGAACGTCGCAAAACTGGCGGGCAGGTCGGGACTGACCACACCCGGTAGCAGGAACACCAGCCCGAAGAAACGGAAGCTGTGCAGGGTAGCGATGGCGCGTTGCGCCTCGAACGAGGCCATCGACCGGAGCCTGGGCCAGATGTAGGTGCCGAAGCAAAGCAGCCAGGCGACGTAGCCCAAGACGAGATGGCATTGAAAAAGACGTTCCGGCGACATGGTTCCTCCTGCCAGGGTATGGGGTGGCGCATCGCTCATGGCGCGCAGCCCAGGTGTACCATCGCCGGGCACGAGCGACTATTCGCCACAATGTTGATGGGCTATGAAGCAGAACTTCACAGTCAGGCAGGGCGCGCTGGATGGGGTGGAAGCGTTTCTCAGCGTTGCCCAGCACCGCAGCTTTCGTCGGGCCGCCGCGGAACTGGGCGTGACGCCCTCGGCCATCAGCCAGGCGGTGCGCGTACTTGAAACACGCATCGGCGCCACGCTTTTCATGCGTACCACGCGCAGTGTCGGATTGACCGAAGCCGGTGAACGGTTTCTGTCGCGCGCAAAGCCTGCGTTCGAGGAACTGGTCGCCGCCAGCGACGTGGCACGCGGACTCGGCCAGCGACCGGCCGGATTGCTACGGCTGTCCGTGCCGCGCGCGGTCGTGCCGATCCTGCTGGAACCGGTGATCGCATCCTTCTGCCAGGCCTATCCCGAGATCGAAGTGGAGATCGCCGCCAGCGAGGAGCTGGTCGATCTCGCTGCGGAAGGTTTCGATGCCGGCATCCGCATGGGGCAGTTTCTCGATGCCGACATGGTTGCCGTACCGCTGACGCCGCCGTTTCACTTCATCGTCGTCGGCAGTCCCGCCTATTTCAAAGGCCGCAAGCGGCCCAGGGCCATCGACGATCTGCGCCAGCATGCCTGTTTGCGTTGGCGGCGATCCAGCGGAGCGATTGCGCCCTGGACCTTCAACAACGACGGCAGCGCGATCGAGATCGCCGTCGCCGGTCCGCTTATCGCCAACGATTTTCCGACCATGCTTGGCGCAGCGCTGGAAGGCGTGGGGCTTGCGCAGTTGCCCCAGCCGATGGTTGCCGAGGGTTTGAAAACGGGAAAACTGCTGCGCGTGCTGGAGCGTTTCGCACCCATGATGCCGGGCGTATATCTGTATTACCCCAGCCGCCGGCAGATCATGCCGAAGCTGCGTGCATTCATCGATCACGTGACGCATCGACGCAGGCTGGGATGAAAATCCCAGCATTCGTTCAACCCGGTGACGCTTCCAGAATAAGTTGCGCAGGGATGGGCGGTATGTCCTTCCAGCACGACTCTTCGAATGGCGCTGCTGCCAACGCGGCCACTTCGCGCAAAAATGCCGCCCGCGACATTTCCTGTGCCCCTAAGCCCAGCAAATGCGGATTGCTGACCTGTGCATCGATCAGCGGAAATCCCCAATCGCGCAACAGCGCCGCCAGCGCGTACAACGCCAGTTTCGAGCCGCCGCTTTGCGCGCTGAACATCGATTCGCCGCAAAACAGCCGGCCGATGGAAACGCCATAGATGCCGCCCACCAGGCGATTTTCTTCCCACACCTCCACACTGTGCGCGCAGCCAAGTTCGTGAAGCGCGGTGTAGGCATCGATCATCGCGGGGCTGATCCAGGTGCCGTATTGGCCGGGCCGCGGCGCGGCGCATGCGTGCATGACCTGGCGAAAGGCGCGGTTCACCGTCACGCTCCACGCCTTGCCTCGCAGCGTCCTGCGCAGGCTGCGATTGGGGCGTAGCGCATCGGTATGGAACACGCAGCGCGGATCGGGCGACCACCACAGGATCGGCTCGTTCTCGTTGTACCAGGGAAAAATGCCGTTTGCGTAGGCCGTCAGCAGGCGCAGGGGCGAAAGGTCGCCGCCGAAGGCGAGCAGGCCGTTGGGCTCGGCGAGCGCGGTGCGGGGGTCGGGGAAATGACCCGGAGCGTGGTCGTCGAGCCTGGGCAGGCGGATCATGATCGGGCGTAAGGGCTATGGTCCAGCAGGTCGTCGGCGTAAGCGTCCATGCTCTCGCGCTCGTCTGCAAGCGCGCGGCAGACCGCACTGCGAAAACCCTCGTGCACCAGATAATGACGCGAATGCGTGCGCACCGGCAGGAAGCCGCGCGCGAGCTTGTGCTCGCCTTGCGCGCCGGGCTCGAAGCGCTGCAATCCCTGCGCAATCGCGTATTCGATGCCCTGGTAGTAGCACAGCTCGAAATGCAGGTCCGGCACGTCGACGCTGGCGCCCCAGTAGCGGCCATACAAGGTGCTTGTACTGCGCAGCATCAAGGCCACCGCCACGATCTCCCCCGCTTGCCTGGCCAGCGCCAGTTGTACCGCGTCGCCGAATTCCTTGCGCAGGTATTGAAAGAACGCCTCGGTGAGCGCCGCGTGATTGCCCTTGGCGTCGAAGGTGGCGGTATACAGCGCATGCACCCGCCGCCACTCCCGCGCGCTCAGTTCCGCACCGCCCGCCATGCCGATGTCCAGGCCGTGCGTGGCCACTCGTTTGCGTTCGTGGCGGATGTTCTTGCGCTTCTTGTGGTTGAGCGCAGCCAGGAACGCCTCGAAGTCGGCATAGCCCTGGTTGTGCCAATGAAACTGCACGTCGCTGCGCGCCATCCAGTCGTCGCCGAAAGCGTCGGCATCGGCCCCGGCAAGGAAGTTGGCATGCACGGAAGAAAGCCCAAGCCGCTGCGCCTGCTGTTGCATGGCATCTACCAGCAAGCAGCGCAGCACCTCCGCGTCGGCGGCATCCGCGCCTACCAGCAGGCGCGGCCCGGTCACCGGCGAATAGGGCACTGCATTGAGCAGCTTCGGATAGTACTGGCCGCCCGCACGCTCCCACGCCGCCGCCCAGCTCCAGTCGAACACGAACTCGCCGTGGGAGTTGCCTTTCAGATACAGCGGCGCTGCGGCGATCAGTGCGCCGTTGCGATAAAGCCCCAGATGATGCGCTTGCCAGCCCCAGTCCGCACGGATGCAATCGGTGCGTTCGAGGCCGGCGAGGAAGGCATGCGAGACAAAGGGATTGTCGTCGGGGCGCAGGGCGTCCCAGGCGGAGGCGGGGATGTCGTCGATGCTGTCGTGGAAGCGGGCTTGGATCATTTTTCTAAGTCTCGCCGATCCTTCGTTGGCGGTGAGGCAACGCCGAACCCCAACATCGCCATCTGCATGGCAACGTTGGGGTTACGGGCTGCATCAGCAGCCCGCCCTCCGGGCCATTCGCTACGCGAATGTTCGCTTCGGCATCCTGCCTGCGCAGTCGCACGCGCTCACCACCAACGCGCTACGTGCAACCTGGTTGGCGTCGAGTTTCAGTCCGCCGGATCTGCCCCTCCCCTACTTCGCAGAGGAGGGAGCCACACATCGCATAACTGAGAACCGGCAGCCGGCACTAAAAATCACAGCCTCAAACCTTCCCGTTCTGATCCAGCCACCGCTCCGCATCCAGCGCCGCCATGCAGCCGAACCCGGCCGAGGTCACCGCCTGGCGGTACACGTGGTCGGCCACGTCGCCGGCTGCAAACACGCCGGGCACCGAGGTCATCGTGGCCATGCCTTCCAGGCCGCTGCGAATCTTGATGTAGCCGTCGTGCATGTCCAACTGGCCTTCGAAGATGCCGGTGTTGGGCGAGTGGCCGATCGCCACGAAGAAGCCGGTGGCTTCGATATCGCGCGTGGCGCCGCTGTTGATGTCCTTGACGCGCACGCCGGTCACGCCGGTGGCGTCGCCCAGCACTTCGTCGATGGTGTGGTTCCACACCAGCTCGATCTTGCCGGCGGCGGCTTTCTCGAACAGCTTGTCCTGCATGATCTTCTCCGCGCGCAGCTTGTCGCGGCGATGCACCAGGTACACCTTGCGGCCGATGTTGGCCAGGTACAGCGCTTCCTCCACCGCAGTGTTGCCGCCGCCGACCACCACGATGTCCTGGTTGCGGAAGAAAAAGCCATCGCAGGTGGCGCAGGCCGACACGCCCTTGCCCTTGTAGTGTTCCTCGCTGGGAATGCCCAGGTACTTGGCGGTGGCGCCGGTGGCGACGATCAGCGCGTCGCAGCTGTACTCGCCCGAGTCGCCCTTCAGGCGGAACGGACGCTGCGCAAGGTCTACCTGGTGGATGTGGTCGAACACCATCTCCGTCTCGAAGCGCTCGGCATGTTCGGCCATGCGCTGCATCAGTTCCGGACCCTGCACGCCCTTGACGTCGCCCGGCCAGTTGTCCACTTCGGTGGTGGTCATCAACTGGCCACCCTGCTGCAGGCCGGTGACCATGGTCGGCTTGAGGTTGGCGCGCGCGGCGTACACCGCGGCGGTGTAACCGGCGGGGCCCGAGCCGAGGATCAGCAGTCGGCTATGCTTGGGGGTGGTCATTGCTATAATCCTTAAGGGTTTGCTGACGATTTATCAGGGCGGTTCTCGATTTCGGAAAGGCCTTCACATACCTTCCGAGAGAGCCGCAAGGATGGGGAAGTCGCAGGGGCTATTCAAGGTTGACTTGCGCTGCCCGTTTCTGAACCTGACCTGTGGACGGCGGGCCCTGCGCTGTCGCTATCCCGTCCATGCGCCTTGTTACACTGCAGCACGCATGGTTATTCGTTCGACCTTCCTAAAAGGAAACACACCCCGGTGGCGGCGCGCAGCGCAAACGTTCGAAAAGCAAAAGAAAAGACCGGCCTCAGCGAGGAAGTGAAGCGCCGCCTGCGAGAAGCCGGCGCGTTGCTGCTGTTGCCGCTGGCGCTGTACCTGCTGGTTTGCCTCTTCAGCTACAGCGCGGCCGATCCGGGCTGGTCGCACGCCGACACGGGCGGCCACGTGCACAACCTGGGCGGCACCGTGGGCGCCTACATTGCCGACCTGCTGCGCTACCTGTTCGGCAGCGTGGCCTACTGCTTCCCCTTGCTGTTGCTGTTCCTCGGTGTGCAGGTGCTGCGCAACCATGGCGTGCGCAACGTGCAGCCGTGGGAACCCTCGCTGCGCCTGATCGGTTCGGTGTTCTTCTTCATTACCGCGCCGGGGCTGTGCTGGATCATTTTCCAGGACAGCACGATGGCCCCCGAAGGGCCGGGCGGCGTGATCGGCCGCGGCATCGGCCATGCGCTGCTAGGCGCCTTTGGCGACAAGGGCGCGCCGCTGTTCCTGCTGGCGATCTTCCTGGTCGCCATCACCTTCGCCACCGGCTTGTCCTGGTTCAAGCTGATGGACCTGACCGGGCAGGGCGTGCTGAGACTGGCCGGCTGGTTCGGCGGCAAGCTGCGCAAGGCGCCGGAAGTGATCGCCGCGCACCAGGCGCGCGTCGAGCGCGAAGTGGTGAAGAAAACCGAAGCCATCAAGCAGGCCAAGCGCGAACCCGTGCGCATCGAGGCGCAGCCCACACCCGTGGTGAAAAGCGAACGCGCACGCGTGGAAACGCAGATCCCGCTGTTCGTCGGCGCCGCCCAGCCGGGCGAACTGCCGCCGCTCTCGCTGCTGGACGAAGCGCCGGAGCAGGGGCCGGGCTATTCGGAAGAAACGCTGGAAGTGCTGTCGCGCCAGGTCGAGCTGAAGCTGAAGGACTTCAAGATCGAAGCCAAGGTGGTGGGCGTGTATCCCGGCCCGGTGATCACCCGCTTCGAACTGGAGCCCGCCGCCGGCGTGCGCGGCAGCCAGGTGTCGAGCCTGGACAAGGACATCGCGCGCGGCCTGTCGGTGGTCAGCGTGCGCGTGGTCGACGTGATCCCCGGCAAGAACGTGATCGGCCTGGAGATCCCGAACGCCAAGAAGCAGATCGTGTACCTGTCGGAAATCCTGCGCTCCGACAAATACGACCAGCAGAAATCCCCGCTCACGCTCGCGCTGGGCAAGGACATCGGCGGCCGCGCCATGGTGGCCGATCTCGCCAAGATGCCGCACCTGCTGGTGGCCGGCACCACCGGTTCGGGTAAATCCGTGGCGGTGAATGCGATGGTGCTGAGCCTGTTGTACAAGGCCAGCGCCAAAGATGTACGCATGATCATGATCGACCCGAAGATGCTGGAACTCTCGGTCTACGAGGGCATCCCGCATCTGCTCGCGCCGGTCGTCACCGACATGAAGGAAGCCGCCAACGCGCTGCGCTGGTGCGTGGCCGAGATGGAGCGCCGCTACAAGCTGATGGCCGCAGTGGGCGTGCGCAATCTCGCCGGTTTCAACAAGAAGGTGAAGGACGCCGAGAACGCCGGTCAGCCGCTGCTCGATCCACTGTTCCGCCCCAATCCCGACATGCCCAGCCTGGTGGCCGAGCCGCTGGAACCGCTGCCGTACATTGTCGTGATCATCGACGAATTCGCCGACATGATGATGATCGTCGGCAAGAAGGTGGAAGAACTCATCGCGCGCCTGGCGCAGAAGGCGCGTGCGGCCGGCGTGCACTTGATCCTCGCCACGCAGCGTCCGTCGGTGGACGTGATCACCGGCCTGATCAAGGCCAACATTCCTACCCGCATCGCCTTCCAGGTGTCGAGCAAGATCGACTCGCGTACGATTCTCGACCAATCCGGCGCGGAAACCCTGCTCGGCCACGGCGACATGCTTTACCTGCCGCCCGGCACCGCCACGCCCGATCGCGTGCACGGCGCGTTCGTGGACGATCACGAAGTGCACAACGTGGTCAATTGGCTGAGGTCGCAGGGCGCGCCGCAATACATCGAAGGCGTGCTGGAAGAAGTGCAGGCCACCAGCGACGGCAAGTTCATCAACGAGTCCGGCCTGCCACAGGATGGCGAGGAAGGCGGCGATGCCGAAGCGCAGCTTTACGACAAGGCCGTGCGCATCGTCACCGAAACGCGCCGCGCCTCGATCTCCGGCGTGCAGCGGCACCTGCGCATCGGCTACAACCGCGCCGCGCGCCTGATCGAGCAGATGGAGCAGGATGGCGTGGTGAGCGCGCCGCTGCACAACGGCAACCGCGAAGTGCTGGCGCCGCCGCCGCCGAAGCATTGAGTCGGTGACAAGCTAGGTTGGGTGGGGACACGCGATGTTTCTACTCCCTCCCCTACGTGTAGTAGGGGAGGGTTGGGATGGGGTGAAGCAATCTCGCGGGGAATTCAAGCTTTGCAGCAAGGTCGTGCAGCCCCACCCCAACCCTCCCCTGCTGCAGGCAGGGGAGGGAGCAGGTTCTCGTGACAATTGAGCTACCTCTGCATTAAGCCTCTCCGCAGCACACTCGCCACATCCGACACCAGGAACAGGAATCCATGAAACGCCTCCACTTCGCTGCTTTCGTTGTCGCGCTGGTCATGCTCGCAAGCAGCGTCGCCCAAGCCGCCACCGGCCCGGCCCGCGCACGCCTCGACGCCTTCGCCAAGGGCTTGCACGCCGTCTCCGGCGACTTCACGCAAACCCTCACCGACCCCAACGGCAAGACGCAAAAAACCAGCAGCGGCACCCTGGTGCTGCAGGCGCCGCGCCAGTTCCGCTGGGACACGCTCACGCCCTACAAGCAAACCATCGTCGCCGACGGCAGCCGCGTGTGGCTGTACGACCCGGACCTGGAACAGGTCACCGTGCGCCGCCAGGACACCGAAGAGGCGCACAGCCCCTTGACCGTCCTTACCGATCTCTCGCAGCTCGACAAGGAATTCCACGTGACCGAGCAGGGGGAGCGCGACGGCCTGGCCTGGCTGCGCCTGACCTCCACCGCCAAAGACCCGCAATTCAGCTACGCCGATCTCGGCTTTGATGCGAACGGCCTGGCGCGCATGCAGTTCAAGGATCAGCTCGGCGCCACTACCGACATCCGCTTCTCCAACTGGAAGCGCAACCCGGACATCGCGCCGCAGACCTTCAACTTCACCCCGCCCAAGGGCGCGGACGTGATCGGCGACCTGCCCGAACTCACCACCCAGCCCTTGCAGCATTGATCCGTCAGCTGCCCCGTTGGGCCTGGATCGGCGGCGGCCTGCTCGCGCTGGCCGCCGGCTGCATCAACGCGGTGGGTTATCTGTGTTTTCGCCATCAGCCTGTGACGCATCTCACCGGCACCAGCACCGAGCTCGGCATTGCGGTGGCGCAGGGCGATTTCAAGGAAATGCTGCACTGGGGCTTGACCCTGGTGTCGTTTCTGGTCGGTGCGATGGTGAGCGGTTTCATCGTCGAGCAACGCACGCTGCAGCTGGGGCGCCGCTATGGCGTGGTGCTGACGCTGGAATCCCTGCTTTTGTTCGCGGCCACGCCGTTGATACACGACGCCAAGGATCTCGGGCTTTACCTGGCTACCGCCGCCTGCGGTCTGCAGAACGCCATGGTGAGCACCTACAGCGGCGCGGCGCTGCGCACCACCCATGTGTCGGGCATCTTCACCGATTTGGGCATCTATCTGGGCCAGCGCTTGCGCGGCGTGAACGTGGACATGCTGCGCATCCACATCTGCGTGCTGGTGGCCAGCCATTTCATTATCGGCGCGATGCTGGGGGCGCTGGGCTATGCGTACATGCAGGAGCGCGTGTTGCTGGTGCCGGCCGTGCTGACCGGCGTTGTCGGCGTGGGGTATGCCATTTACCGGCATTTCTTCTTGCCGCGGTCTGTTCAATAGGCGCGGAATGAAGCCTTGCGCTGAAATGCAGGTTGGCAGCGAGGCAACGCCAAACCCCAACATCGCCATCTGCATCGCAACGTTGGGGTTCGCTTGCGCTCATCGCCAACCTACATTCAAGGCAAGCCCAGCGCATGCCGCAATTCACCGCGCGCCGCAGCGTAATCGGCCTGCCATTGCGGATCACGCAAGATCTCGTCCGCAATCACCGTCCCGGCAATCTTCCCCGCTTCCACGTCACTGGGAAAATGCACGCCCATCACCACGCGATGTTCGCCGTACAACGCCGCCCGCGCAAAAATCGCCTCGCGTTTTTCCGGCAGCATGTTGGCCAACAGCACGGCGGTGGTGTAGCCGAACGTGGCGTGGCCGCTGGGGTAGCTCCAGTCATCGGGCTTTTCCTTCGACAGCGCATGCACCTGGCTGGAGACCACCGAAGGGCGCGGGTGTTTCCAGAATTGCTTGGCTTCTTTCGCTTCGGCCTTGTCCAAGCTAGCCACGCGTTCGAAGAACGCAGCCGTCTTCGGTAACGCCGCCGGCTGCGTCGTCAGGCCAAGGGCATCGGCAAAGCGGAACACGGAACGCTCCGAATCCGCCTTGGCCGCGGCCATGTCCTGGGCGGTGCGTGCCCGTTGCGCCGCCAGCACTGCCTGCAGATCGCGTTGGGCCGCCATCGAACCTGCTGCCGGCGGAGGCGGCAGCAGGTTCGACAATTCGACGACGGCGGGAGAGGCGCTGTCGCCATAAGCCAGGGCGGACTGGCCAAGCAGAAGCAGGGAAACCAGCAACACGCCGCGCTTCATCAGAACAGATCCGCCGACACGGTGAAGTTGAAGTTGCGCGCCGGAATGGTGAAGTACAGCGGCGTGTTGTCCTGGCCCGTTACGCCGGCCAGGTAGTTGATGGTGGTGTTGTTGAACAGATTGTTGATCTGGAAGCCGATCTTGAAGTCCTTTACATCGCTGATGTGCGGATCGAACGTATAGCTGGCGGCGAAGTTGGCTACCGCATAGCCGCCGATCGGCGTGTCGTCTTCCGCATTGGCCGTGTAATAGGTCTTGCCGACGAACTTGTCGACCAGCGAGGCGTAGATCGGTCCGCTGCTGTAGATGAAGCCCAGCGCAGCGGTTTTGTGCGGGGTATTGGCGTTCCACTGGTTGTCGGTGGTCTGGATCGCGCGATTGAGCGAGCCGTTGGCGTACACGCTGAAGCCGCCGCCCAGCATGTAGGCGCCTTCCAGTTCCACGCCTTTGTAATGCACGCCGCCGCCGTTGTAGAACTCGGTGACGCCGGCAATCTTGTGGCTCTGCACGAAGTTGTTGAAGTTGATCTTGTAGACGTCGCCCGACAGCGTCAGGCGATCGCTGCTCCAGGTGCTGCCGAGCTGGATGTTGGTGGTTTTTTCCGGCTGGATCGCGCTATCGGAAACCACCGGATTGGGCACGTAGAACAGGTTGAGGTTGGGGGCCAGGTAGCCCTTGGCCCATTGCGCATACGCCGTCCAGTTCGGGCTGAACGCATAGTGGAAGGCGAGCGAGGGCAGGGTGGCGTTCCAGTCCTTGGAATAGGTGAGCGGGGTGCCCGTCTTCTGGTTCACCGGCGCGTCGATGTTGCGCTTGAAATAGTTGTACTTCGCGCCGCCGACCAGGTAGGCGTTGTCGGTGATGTTCCACTGGTATTCGACGAACGGCTGGATCGTGACCAGCGAATCGTTCATCCGGCGATCCGCTGCGGCCAGCGCCGGCGTCGACGCGCCTGGGTTGGCCACCGGGTTGTACGTGTCGAGCGTATCGTCGAATTCATACTGCCAGCGCAGGTCGTCCTGGTGGTCATACCACACGCCCGTGCGCACTTCGCCCGGGCCGAGGTCCTTGCCCAGGCGGAAGATGTCGCCCCACGAGCGGTTGGTGTTGCGCATGTGCTGGCCGGGTACGTTGTTCGCGTCGTAGGCGGTGCCGTTGGGCGTTTCACCGTTCGGGTCCAGGCCGTTGAAGCCGAAGTGGTTGTAGCCGTAGGTGTAGGTCTTGTTGTCGATGGTCCAGCCAGAGAACTCCGAATGCAGGCCGATGTAGCCCATATTGGTGTTGATCTTGTCCTGGTTGTAGCGGTAGTAGTCCTGGCTGGTCGGGTCGTTGTTCAAGCCGTAATTGACGCCGTATTGCGCCATCTCCGCCTTGGTGGTGCCCAGCGGCACGTACTGGTTGAGCTTGTTCCACATGCCCGCGAAGGTCAGCGTGGTGTTCTCGCCCAGCGGCTGCACGACCTTGGCGAACACGCTCTGGCGGCGTTGGCCGGCATAGGTCAGGTAGCCATCCGATTCGCCGTTCTGCAGGTTGATCACGGCGGTGGTGCCGCTGCTGGTAAAGCTGCCGGTATCGATGCGCGCGCCTTCGATGGCGGTATCCCAGCTGCCGAAGCTGATGTACGGATTGACGTTGAACTTCGCCTGCGGGCTGATCGACTCCACCGAAATGGTGCCGCCGAAGGTGGCGTTACCCAGCGTGCTGGCCGTGCCGGGGCCGCGGTCCACCACCACGCTGCCGGTTTCCTGGTTGGTGAAATACGAGGTGGAGTGGTGGGTGAAATCGTTGGAATCCATCCACGGAATGCCGTCGAACGTCACGTTGTACTGGCCGTCCTGGAAGCCGCGGATGGCAACCACCGAGGCTTCCATCAAGCCAGCGCCGTTCGGCGTTACGGTGTACACGCTGGGTGCGATGGCGGCGACGTCGCTGTAGTCGCCGGTGGGCGGAACGTTCTGCTGGATATAGGTGCTGCCGATAATCGATTGCGGCTGCGTCGCAATGGTGGAGCCTTGCGTAATGGCGATCGAGCTGACTGCGGTGGATGCCGATACCTGCACCCCATTGAGGGTTTTTGGATTATTGGCTGCGCCATCGGCGGAGGCATTATCCACGGCGCTGGGGCCGCTTGCCGCATTATTGCCCTGGGCGCCCGCATCCTGCGCGTGAATAGGAGCCGCAACAGCCATGGCCAGGCATAGGGCAAGGTAAACCGGTGTGCGGCGGTACAGCGCAGGTGTCGATGCAGTCATTGTTTTTTTCCGGTATCGGCGGGTTGTAGAAAGGCCGACACCGTAGAGAGGCTGTATGACACTTTAGTAACAATTACATTAAAAGTGACGTTTTTGTAATGCGAAAGAAAATACGCTAAGGATAATCTAAGGTTTGAATTATTTGTGTAATAAAGTGCGTAATTCGAGGGTGTGAATAATCGGGTGCATTAAGCTGAAACTAAGCCATGCATCATTAATGCAATAAATCAGCATCAATGGTAATTGGCCGGTATTTCCTTGCGCAAGCGGTACGCCTGCAAGGGGCTGGCACCCCCAATGCCCTATCATCGGCCGCATGGAACCACGCGAAGCACCCCATACCCCGCAACTGTTCGGCAGCGACACGGAAGAGCTCAAGCCCCTGGCCGAGCGCATGCGCCCGCGCACGCTCGACGAGATCGTCGGCCAGCAACGCCTGCTTGCGCCCGGCAAGGCCCTGCGCCGCGCACTGGAAGCCGGCCGCGTGCACTCGATGGTGCTGTGGGGGCCGCCCGGTTGCGGCAAGACCACGCTGGCGCTGCTGGTGGCGCGCTATGCCGATGCGGATTTCCGCGCCATCTCCGCCGTGCTGTCCGGCCTGCCGGACGTACGCAAGGCCTTGGCCGAGGCGGAAATCAACTTCGCCCATGGCCGGCGCACCGTATTGTTCGTGGACGAAGTGCACCGCTTCAACAAGGCGCAGCAGGATGCCTTCCTGCCGCACATCGAGCGCGGCGTGATCATCTTCGTGGGCGCCACCACCGAAAACCCCTCGTTCGAGTTGAACTCCGCGTTGCTGTCGCGCTGCCGCGTGCACGTGCTGGATGCGGTATCCGTCGACGACATCGTCGCTGCCTTGCAACGCGCGCTTGCCGATACGGAACGCGGACTGGGTGCGCAGCAACTCCACGTTGCCGATACGGCGCTGCGCCTGATCGCCCAGGCCGCCGATGGCGACGTACGCCGCGCGCTCACCTTGCTGGAAATTGCCGCCGAACTGGCCGATGGCCAACAGATCGACGAAGCCACGCTGGAGCAGGTGCTGGCCGACCGCACCCGCCGCTTCGACAAAGGCGGCGAACAGTTCTACGACCAGATCTCCGCGCTGCATAAATCCGTGCGTTCCTCCGACCCCGACGCGGCGGTGTACTGGCTCACCCGCATGCTCGACGGCGGCTGCGATCCGCTCTACCTCGCACGCCGCATGACGCGCATGGCAGTGGAAGACGTCGGCCTGGCCGAACCGCGCGCCTGGCGCATGGCGCTGGATGCGTGGGATACCTACGAGCGCCTCGGTAGCCCCGAAGGCGAATTGGGTTTGGCGCAACTGGCCATCTGGCTGGCGATTGCACCCAAGAGCAACGCGGCGTACATGGCCTACAACAAGGCGCGCGAAGTGGTCAGCAACACCGGCACGCTGGACGTGCCCATGCATCTGCGCAACGCACCGACGCGCTTGATGAAAGGCCTGGGCTACGGCAAAGGCTATCAATACGACCACGACGCCGAAGGCGGCATTGCACTCGATCAACAATGCCTGCCCGATGCCTTGGTGGGCACCGAGTTCTACGAGCCGGTGGAACGTGGGCTGGAACTGAAACTGCGCGAAAAGCTGCTGGCCTTGCGCGAAGCGCGCAGGCAGGCGCGGAAGAAATAGCCCCATTTGCGCTTTGCCCCCACCACGCCTAGATTGCAGCTCACCATCCATAAGGGGAGGGCCGCACCATGCGCGTACTCGTCGCAGCTATCTTCGGCGGCATCGTCATGTTCATCTGGGGCGCCGTCGCGCACATGGCGCTTGGCCTCGGTAACCCAGGCATCCATCAACCCGTGCACGAGGACGTGGTGCTGAGCAGCCTGCACGAAGGCCTGGGCGCCACGCCAGGCGTCTACATCCTGCCCAGCTTCGATCCCAAGCAATGGAGCGACCCGGCCGCCAGGGCTGCCTATGCGCAGAAATCGCGTACCTCACCCTACGCGTGGATCGTCTACCTGCCGCAAGGCGACGACATGACCGACATGCACCGCCAGCTGCCGCACCAATGGGCCTCCGACACCCTGGCCTCGCTGGCACTGGCTTTCGTGATGGGGCTGGCCGCCTTCGGCTTCGTCAAACGCCTGGGTATCGCTGCCGCGGCCGCCGTGTTCGCCTGGCTCAGCACTATGGTGCCGTACTGGAACTGGTACCGCTTCCCCGGCGCCTTGACCTGGGCCGCGCTGGCCGAACAGCTCATCGGCTGGCTGCTGGCCGGTGCGGTGATGGCCTGGTGGATCGGGCGCCAGGAACAACGCAAGCCGATCTGAGCTGAGGGCAGGGATACGTTCCCTCCCGTGCGGCAGTCCTGATTAGCGGCGAGTCTCAGTTCGCCGAATCTGCTCCCTCCCCTACGTGTAGTAGGGGAGGGTCGGGGTGGGGTGAAGCAGCCTCGCGACACGTTCAAACCATGCAGCAAGCCCGCACAACCCCACCCCAGCCACCCCTACTTCGCAGGGGAGGTAGCCATGTGTCGCGCAACTGAGACATGGCGCTAATCAGGTGCGACAGCAGGGGGAGGGCTAGGGCGGGGTGCGCGCGCAGCGAACCGCAAAGCGCGCTGTACTGCCCGCCGCGTTGCGACCGCAGCGGCCCCACGGCCATAATCCGACGTTCTTGCCCTACCTTTTGGATCCGAACATGCTGGACCCTGCACTGCTGCGTACGCGCCTGGCCGAAACCGCCGCGCGCCTCAAGGAAACCCGCGGCTTCACCCTCGACGTGGCCGCCGTGGAAGCGCTGGAAAGCCAACGCAAGCAGCTCTCCACCGACACGCAGGAACTGCAGAACCTGCGCAACACCCGTTCCAAGGCCATCGGCCAGGCCAAGGCCAAGGGTGAAGACGTCGCCCCGCTGATGGCCGAAGTCGCCGGCCTGGGCGACAAGCTCAAGGCCAACGAACTGGCGCTGGCCGAGGTGCAGGCCAAGCTGTCCGATATCGCGCTGCTCATCCCCAATATTCCGCACGCCTCCGTGCCGATCGGCCAGGACGAAAACCACAACCAGGAAATCAGCCGCTGGGGCACGCCGCGCAGCTTCGATTTTGCGGTGAAAGACCATGTCGACCTCGGCGTGCGGCACGGCTGGCTCGACGGCGAGGCCGGCGCCAAGCTCTCCGGCGCGCGCTTCACCGTGCTGCGCGGCCAGCTGGCGCAACTGCATCGTGCGCTTGGGCAATTCATGATCGATCTGCACACGCGCGAACACGGCTACCTGGAATGCAACGTGCCGGTGCTGGTCAACAGCGATGCCATGTTCGGCACCACGCAACTGCCGAAATTCGAAGAAGACCTGTTCGCCACCCAGGTGGGCGATTCCCGCCGCTACCTGATTCCTACCGCCGAGGTGTCGCTCACCAACCTCGTGCGCGACACCATCCAGGAAGCCGATGCCCTGCCGCTGCGCCTCGCCGCGCATTCGCTGTGCTTCCGCGCGGAAGCCGGTAGCTACGGCCGCGACGTGCGTGGCATGATCCGCCAGCACCAGTTCGAAAAAGTGGAAATGGTGCAGGTTGCACGCGCCAGCGAATCCTACGCGCAGCTGGAAGAAATGGTCGGCCAGGCCGAGAAAGTGCTGCAGAAGCTCAACCTGCCTTACCGCAAACTGCTGCTGTGCACCGGCGACATGGGTTTCCAGTCCAGCAAGACCTACGACCTGGAAGTGTGGCTGCCCAGCCAGAACACCTATCGCGAAATTTCCAGCTGCTCCAACTGCGAAGATTTCCAGGCCCGACGCCTGCAGGCCCGCGTACGCAACCCGGAAACCAACAAGCCCGAACTGGTGCACACCTTGAACGGCTCCGGCCTCGCCATCGGCCGCACCCTGATCGCCGTCATGGAGAACTACCAGAACGCCGACGGCTCCATCACCGTGCCCGAAGCCCTGCGCCCCTACATGCACGGCGCCGCGAGCATTGCATGACCGCCCCGGCGAGCCGCTCATGGGACAAGGTGGAGTTCTACTCCAGCTATTTCCTGATGATCGTGCTCGCCTCCGTCATCGGCACGCGCCTGAGCTTCGCCAGCGTGTGGGAGATCCCGCCGGTGGACATGGTCTTCAGCATCATCGCCCTCGCGCTGGTGGCGGCCAGCTTCTGGATCGCCCGCAAGCGCCGCAGCTGGCGCCTGTGGATCATCGCCTTCGCCAGCGCCACGCAACTGCTGCCGATGGTGCTGCGCCATCCTGTCCTGTTGTTCCCGCTGCTGGGCGCGCTGATTCCGGTGGTGATCATTGTATGGGCGCTGGTGGCGCTGTCGCGGAAGGGGGCAGATGGCCCAAGGGCGCGTGGTTCCTGATAGGATTGTCGACCTTGTAGGAAGGCGGTTTAGGCGGATGTGCTCGCTAAACCGAGAGGTGCGCACAGCGCACCTGCTCGCAAAGTAAAACGGAGAGATGGCCGAGTGGTTTAAGGCAGCAGTCTTGACGCGGAGGCAGGACGCCGAAGCGAACATCGGCGAAGCCGATGGCCCCGAAGGGGCGGAGGGCAGGATGCCCGGAGTCAAACTGCCGTAGAGGTGCGCCAAGCGCACCTGCTCGCAAAAGTAAAACGGAGAGATGGCCGAGTGGTTTAAGGCAGCAGTCTTGAAAACTGCCGTAGGTGTAAGCCTACCGTGGGTTCGAATCCCACTCTCTCCGCCAGATAAATCAACTAAGGCCATGATTTTCATGGTCTTTTTTGTGAGCGAAAACAACTAGTGTGCCATTTGGCGTGCCATTCGTTGTTGTTTGTCATTCAAGCAAATTGTGTTTCGTTGAACAGAAGAACGACTTCTGCATTTGCGGCATAGACATAAAGAGGGCGCGCCTACTTGGCGCGCCCTCTTTTGTGTTTGCGGCGATCTATTTACGCGGGACGGCCTGGCTTTGAGCGTAACCGTTGATGCGATTAGCCATAGCAGTGCCACTGGCTGGTCGCCATCGTCGGCGGGGAAGAAAGTGACCCATCTCGGACCATGCATGTTTCGGTAGCGATAGTCGCGACGGACACCGGACACATGAAGTGTTCTATCCCTCTTGTGCAGTTGCCCTATGCACCCGCATGATCTCCGAAGGGGCTGGCACCATCTTGCCGCATGCATACGTCACAGGGGCGTCATGGGACTCTTGGATGACATTCTCGCTTGGTCCGGCAATCTGCCGACCTGGCAAAGCGACGCACTACGTCGGCTGTTCCATAGCGGCACATTGAATGCGCAGGATCTCACTGAACTGCTTGCCATGGTCAAGCAACATCATGGCGATGGCGCACAGGCCGGGGTTCAACCCATCCCCTTACAAAGGGCCGACATTCCTCACGCCGGTGGCAGCGAAACCGTGCGCTTGCTAGGGTTAAATAACCTCCAACACGTCAATCGTTTTCCGCCGGGCCGCGCGGTCAGTTTCGAGCCCGACCGACTCAACGTGCTATTCGGTGAAAACGGCGCGGGGAAATCCGGATACGCCCGTGTGCTGAAAAACGCATGCCGCGCCCGTGTTCGTCTCCCTGTTCTATCTGATGCATTCGACGCGACCCGCCCCCGCCCTGTTCCAACGGCGGAGATCAGTTTCGACGTTGACGGTCAACCGGCGCAGCAAACCAAGTGGACCCAAGGCACTCCCGCAGATCTTCTGTTAGGAAACATCACGGTTTACGACAGTGCCTGTGGCACCGACTATGTCGCCAACGCGGGCACCAGCGATTACCAGCCTTACGGCCTGCCCCATCTCAATCGCCTGGCTACTGCGCAGCGACAGTTGATGGACTTGATTGACCAGGAGACCCGGCAAATCAGCCTCAGCGCCAGCGCTTTCGATGCCCTCAAAGGTCCTCACGAGATCGGCGGGATGCTGGCGAACATTGGCAAGGACACGGATGTAGTGCACCTCCGAACCCTTGCCACCCTGACACCTGAAGAGGTGCAACGTGTTGCTGAACTGAAATCGGTCCTGGAAAGCATGAATCCGGAACCCGAGGCCCGTCGCGCTGAATTGTTGGCTCAACGCCTGGACACCGCTGCAACAGCGGCGCAGGGCGCTCAGCGCTACGTCACCGATCGGTCTCTCGATGAAGTTCACCAGCGCCTGCAAAACCAAATCACCGCCCAAGCCGCTTGGTCACTCGCGCAGAGCCGACTTCATCAGCAAGACGACATCAGCATCACGCCAACCCGTGCAGATCTTCTTCCAGGCACCGGCAACGACGTGTGGAAAGCGCTTTTTGAAGCCGCGGAGAAATTCTCCACCGAGTGCGCCTATCCATCGCATGCCCATATGAACACGGACGTGGGCGCGAAATGCGTTCTATGTCAAACACCGTTGGACGAAAGTGCCAGCGACCGTATGCGTCGCTTTGCCGAGTATGTGGTTTCTGATGCGTCCAAGAACGCCGAGGATGCAACCCAACGAATGAAAGACACCATGGTTGCAGTAGGGTCCGCCAACCTGGATCCGATCGATGCAGCCACCTTGGAAGAACTCGCCACCTCTGATCCCGCCTTACACACCGTCATCAAGGACTTCACGACCAACTGGAAAGAACGCCGTGATTGGGTCCAGCAATGCGTGGAAACAAACAACTGGGATACCCCGCGTCCAGCCCTGCTGGAGGGCGATGCATTGGATGTCCGCCTCCGGACAAAAGCCACCGCGCTTCGCACCCAAGCCCAAGATCTCAGGAAATCGTTGGATCCCGTAGCCAAGGCCACGTTGGAAAAGGAGCGCGCTGCGTTACTGCTCCGCCAGGCGCTGCATTCCAAGATCACCGAGATTGAGCAGTACGTGACAAACGCCACCCGAAAACACCATTTAGAGGCCTGTTCTGCTGCGCTCAACCCGCGCAAAGTCTCGCTCAAAATGACGGAGTTGGCCGGTACGTACATCAACGATGCCCTGGTCACCGCCATGAATGAAGAACTCAAGGCATTGGGTTATCGAAGGAAGGTGGAACCCGACATCTCGACGCGCACCGATGCGGGCAGGACCATGGTGACGCTGAAGATCAAGAACGCTCAAGACGGTGCCAACCAGATTCTCTCGGAAGGTGAACAGCGCGCGATGGGGCTGGCCTTGTTTCTGGCAGAGGTCCGGCTGCAGGACCACAAGTCCACTGTGGTCTTCGATGATCCCTCCACCTCTTTTGATCACCACCACCGCCGTCACATGGCCGCGCGACTGGCAGCGTTGGCGACGGACCGCCCTGTCTTGGTGCTTACCCACGACGCGGTGTTCCTGTCGGAGATCAACTTCGCAGTGAAGCGCAGCGGGCAAGCCGTGACTTATCAAACAGTCAGATGGGATAAACATCACCCTGGATTGGTCGCCCCGGGCCTGACCTGGGAAACCATGGATGCATTTGCTCGTCTGACCGCCTTAGAGCAAAGCGTCGCACCGCTCAAACAACACAGCGGTGACTACATGGATGAGGCCACCGAGGAAGCGGTCAAGATGGCCTATACAAAGTTGCGCGGCACCATCGAACGCGCTGTCCGCGAAGTATTCATGAACAACACGGTGCGCCCCTTCAGCGACGAAGTCTCCGTCGATAGTTTCGGCGCGGTTATCGGGCACCCGCAAGATGAGTGGGACCAAGTCACAGAGATTTACGCCCGATGCTGTGAAGTGACCGACGCGCACGACACGAACGCCGCCCACCAACTCGCTATTCCAGTCCCCGCAGCGCTGGAGCAGGACATCAGCAACTTCAAAAGGCTGCTCGACAAGGCGAAGAAACGGCGGAGCGCTTATGAGACAGCACGAGGTGCGCAGAATAAAGTACGCCGCACACCGTTTGCATAGCCCTGACGCATTGGAGCCGCTGTCGGACGCGGCTTAAGGTGCTCATCGGCGAACCAGAGGCGCTCCAACTGCGCTTCATTCCAGCCCACTCTTCGGGCCGTTGGTCAAGCTCTCGCGGGAACGCGATATCTAAGCCGAAACCAGACTTTCAAGATGAAGTGCAGCTTGCACGATTACGAACTTAGCCGGATCCTTGGTTGCCTTAGACCAGATGGCTTCCTGGTCATGTGGGCAAAGCCTGGCCAGTGCCTGGTAGGCCGCGAATCGGCCTCGCGCATAGGAGTGCGTTTCGCATAGGTTGGATAGAATATCCCGACATTCGTCGTCGCCTATGTAACCAGCTACTTCACAAATAAGCGGTAAAGAAGTTCGATTGCCCAGGCTATGGATGGTTTGAGTGGGAAGATCCAGCATGTACTGGTTGATCGTTGCGATCTCCTCAGCCCGATCGGAAACAACGTTGAGTGATATCGAAAAGCTCTCCGGCGGGATTTGGTCATGCACATCGACACTGCTTCTGTAGAGCATTACGCGCCCTTCTGGAAGCGCCTCGCGGCCTACATAGCGTAAGTTGATTTTCTCACCGGGGTACCCGACGACCTCGTCGAAATCATACTCGTAGAATTCACTTATGTAGCCCGGACCGTAATAACCGACCGTTAGAAAGTCGAAATTATGATCATGCGGTACACCATAGAAGAACGAACGCAAGCCACTGACCTGAATGATCGGATCACGCTCAGCCGGCCAAAAGTTCGCTCGCATGAAATACTCTTTCCCTCGACCCAAGAAAAACACTTGTGCCGAGTACTGATTGTTCTGCTGAAGCGATTCGGACTGCTTGAGCTCGTTGGCGATCCTCTCAGCCAGAAAACGGCGATTGTTGGCGAGGCCTCTCAGGACGCGCGCGCCATCTAGCAAGGCATCACGATCAGATATGTCGATAGACGAGAAATAGTCCATAGTCTCTTCGAGGTTCAAAACCTCCGGGACTTCGATATCCATGGAAATGGGCATTTTGGTCAGTCCTTAATTCCGTCCGTAATCGACTGTCCGAGATGCGCCAACGTCAGTAAGGCTACTTCTCGTACGTCGGGATGGGCGTCATTTACCGCTTCATGCAACACGGCAATTCCTTCCTGTGGGGCTAAGCGAAGTAAGTGACGGATAGAGTTCCAGCGCACGTAGTGGTCCCGGTGTTTAGTCAGCTCCTTGATTTCCTGGACACCATCCTTAAAGTTGAAATCAGCGAGGACACGCGTTAAAAGTTCAAGACGTGACGCGATCGGATCGCCACTTATCCATCCGCTAAACGCGTGAGTGACTGGGTCGAATTGAGGCAAAACACGAGCCTTCGATCTCCCAGTAATCTCGATATAGATGAGAGTGCCTTGCAGTTTTGAAATTGTTACGTCCGAACCGGCACGAAGAAACATGCCCTCGCCGGCATTTAACTGTTGCTTAGATCTGAATACGATCTCTGGATCATTTCCGATACCTTTTAAGTCAATAACTTCATAGGTATCGACCTGCAGTTGCTGTGCATGTATTACGCCGAGATACAGGTCAAAGGGATAAGGTTGAATTTTTATCGACTCAGAGGACGCTGGTGGGACATATTTTTCCTGCACCTGATGGCCCGATTCCGCGCCGCGTATGCCAATGCTGACTGCAAAATATTCCGTCACCAGAAATGTCCAGCCCTTGATGAGACCTTCCATGACGAACTGCGGAAGTTGGTAGTCGACATCGTCCAGAGCCTTCCTTAGAGCAACTTTCAAAGCACACAAAGGCAAGTCGGAGGCTACGATACGGTGTAATAAGTCAACGTTATCCGCAAGTTCGAATGTAGCAACATCCCGCAATGCATCCTCAATCAAGAGCACTGTCGGATGACCGCGTAGTTCCGCATCACAAAAGACCATGCTTTTTGCTACATTATTCATAATGAATATGGAAATCTAATGTTGTTAAATAGCACGCCGGCTCATCACATGAGACCGGCGTACCAAGCTCCTATGTTCCTTAATGCGGATTCGGGCCAGTTTTGTGGACGGCCACGCCGACACCAACGCCGACCGCGACGCCAACCGCAATGCCCACACCGACCGCAACTGCGAGTGTGGATGTTTCCATATTTGCCATGTTAGAGCCAGCTAATGCGACCGGACGACGCAATTGCGGGATGGATTCTTCGGTAAAATGCATAACGCCTCCATGAGCCAGATTGAAGAGTGCCCTCGAGGTACGAGCGGATCTAATTGATCCAGCCGATATCCTGCGAGCTGAATTTGTCCGAGCAATCCACAATGGATACTTTCGGACCGGCTAATTCATAACGAGTCCACTATCGGGGTTCAATCCATAGACACACTATGTGGCGAGAATCAAACCTAAGTAGGCATACGATTTCTCGACGATTATCTAAAGGAAATACGGATTATTTGTGTATCATTCTTGTATCGTAGGCATTCGTCATGTTGATACCTAGATACTTACAGGTAGAGTGTCTAGGTATCGGACAGGGCAAGTTTCACGCCCCAAAACACGGACTGGGAGGTGAGAGATGGATAAGCCAGTAGTGCTTGTTACTGGATCTACGGATGGTCTTGGTCGAGCCGTCGCACACCGTTTTGCTGGCGAAGGTTATACGGTATTGCTTCACGGCCGTTCTGAGCAGCGTTGTATGGACACCAAGAAGGAGCTGATATCACAATACCCGAGTGTGGACATTAGATGCTATACCGCTGACTTTACGAGACTGAGCGATATCTTTCGCCTAATCGCGCAGGTCAAGGAACGGGAAAGCCGTCTCGATATTTTGATCAACAATGCTGGCGTCGGTATTGAGCAACAGCGAAGTGTTACGGAAGATGGCCTTGAGCTGGTGTTACAAGTAAATTATTTGGCGACCTATGCGCTTAGCCTGTCGTTGATGCCACTGTTGTCTCAAAAACGAGGCCGAGTCATATGCGTCAGCTCCTCCAGCCAGGCAACCGTCGATTTCTCGGATCCGAATTATGAGAACGCTTGGAACGGCGTGGAGGCTTATGCAAAGTCAAAATGGGCGCAAGCTGCATTTGCCCTGGCATTAGCCAGGCGCCACAACTATATGGGATGCACCATACATGCTCTGCATCCCGGCTCTTTCATGCCTACCAAACTGGTTGCCGGGAAGTTTCCGATCGTTGACTCCCTGGGAAAAGGTGTCGAAGCTGTTTGGCATTTGGCCACATGCGCACGTGACGAATTCCCTAATGGTGGGTATATCGACGGAATACAGAACGCTCAGGCGCTCCCCAGCGCCTACGACGAATACCTCCAAGAACAGCTCATTTTGATATCCGAGACAATGCTCAACTCGCATGCAAACCGCAACAACGGGCTTACTTGGGAAGCGCTACGGAGTTGATTTGATCTTCGCAGGAAGATTCATGTACAGCATAATCGCTGAGTGTCATTCGCTCAAAGAAGCTCGCCTTTTTCTAGCGTGAGGATCCGATCGGCAAAAGCGGCAGCCTTGGGATCATGCGTCACCATCACTACAGTTTTCTTATGTTCTCTGCTAAGGGTCCCGATCAGTTGCAAGATGCTGTCTGCCGATTCTCGGTCCAGATCGCCTGTCGGTTCGTCGCAAATCAGTACGGTGGGATCCGAAACGATTGCCCGCGCTATCGCCACCCTTTGCTGCTGGCCGCCCGACAGCTCGCTTGGCTTGTGGCCTGCGCGATCGGTCATGCTTACAAGCTCCAAGGCTGCTCTTGCATTAGATCTTCTCTGCATCTTGCCAAGCCGGGTAAGAAGTAACGGCATCTCGACGTTTTCCAAAGCGGTAAGCGCAGGCATCAGATTGTAAAACTGGAAAACAAACCCTACGCTCCTCGACCGCCAACGGCACAGTTCAGAGGGCGAGAGCGTGTGTATGTCGATGTCATCAATGCTGATTTTTCCGCTACTCGGCCCATCGATTCCGGCGAGCAGATTAAGCAAAGTGCTCTTGCCCGAGCCGGATGGTCCCATTAAAGCAACGAATTCCCCCTCTTCGATACGCAAATTTAGGCCGTTCAAGACTGTCAACGCTGACGAAGCCGTTCCGTAGCGCTTAGTTAGATCTTTTATGTCGATGAAAGCCAAGGCCGCCTCCCTCAGATTCCTTCAGAAGCCACCAATGGCGGCAAGGCGGCGCGCACGTCGACTCGAGTATTCGAGTAGATACGCACCAAGCGCAAAATACGCGATACCATTACCAATGGCGGCCGCAATTTCGTGTGGACTTGCTGCATGTCCTATCGCAAGCTCGCTCTGCAGCAATTGCGATGCAGGATTGATTGGAACAAGCAGGCTGACCCATACTCCCCAGTGGCTTATAGATGCCACGGGCGTCACCACGAACGCCAAAAGCAGGAATTGTCCAATGCCTAAGATAGCTCCCACTTGCTTTACAGTCATTGCGTATGCAGCAACTGCCAAACCGAGTCCTGAAGCCGCAAGAATGACACCGACGAAGGGAATGAGCTCGGCGGGATGATATTCGAGTTGTGATCCGGTTATCAGGCAAATGATCGTTAGGACCACAAAAATCAATAGAAGGTGCTGGATAAGGCCACTGAATATACGCATCACGGAAAACATCGTGAAATTGTGCGGAGCAACGAACAGTTGCTCAAGAATGCCACTGCGGGCATCTTCTGTCAGTTGAGAGCCGGGGCCGGCAAACAGTCCCGTGGTAACCAGCCATAGAACGTAGCCGGCGACGACTTGATCTAGCCTGTCCCCAAAGTTGTTGTGATTTCCTGCTAAGTATTTCGAGCCGGCGAACAAGCCTATGAAAATAATGGTGAAAACAAGCACGCCGGCAAATGCTTCGACCGGATAGCGCCTAAAGATGGTCCACTGACGCTTGGATTCGACAAGAAATAGGCTAAACATTTTCGTATTCCTTTACCCGTTGCAGAAAGACTTGCGTGAAATCTTCATCACCACATCTCAGGGAGCCTACCTGCAGCGGCCTTAGCACATCCATTACTTCATAAAGCGATGTACTTGGAAAGTGCAGTACCTGTTCTTCGCAGACAACGCCAAGCGAACGCAGCTTTTCGCATCGCACAGTGTCTAAATTCTCCAGAAGGCTAAGGACACAGGCATTTCTGTCAATCTTGGATAGGAATCCGGAGCGTGTCTCGAGGGCTACTAATTTGCCGTTCACCAGCAGGGCAATGCGATCAGCCAGCATCTCAACCAGATCCATCTGATGCGAAGTCAGAATAATGGTTATCCCTTGCCTGCTCAGTTGGGTAAGAGTCTCGACAATTTGCAGTACATTCTCAATATCCACACCTAGGGTTGGCTCATCCAGCACGAGCACTTCTGGGCTATGCACTAATGAAATGCCCACGGCCAGTCTCTGTTGCATTCCACGGGAGAGATGGGCAGCAACGACATTTCGCTTGTCGACCAGCTTGAATAATTCAAGCATTTCGTTCGCGCGGTGCGTGGCGTGCTTCATCGAGAGCCCCCGAAGAACGCCAAAGTACTGCAGGTTCTCAAATGCAGTAAGCCGCCAGTAAATGTTGCGGTTTCCCTCGAATACCGCGCCGATGTTTTTCAGATACCGGGGGCTGGACGTTCGTTCTACGCCTTTCAATCGCACCACTCCAGCGTCCGGCGTGATAAGCCCGGAAAGAATCTTAACCAACGTGGTCTTACCCGCGCCATTCAGGCCAAGCACGGCTAGGATCTCTCCTTTCTTTACAAACAGAGTTACGTCGTCAAGCGCGGAAACTTGGCGCGCATCGGATGGCGGGCCGTAACACTTCGAGACCTTCAGAACTTCGAGCACATTCATCCTTGCGTTTCCCCAGTTTTTGACATTATTAAGCTTACGTGCGACGCAGGGCTTCTGAGACCCTTTCCCTTGCCGCGACTACCGCTGGCCAGACTCCACCCAGGATGCCGATAAGTACTGAAAACATTACCGTTCCCAATAGCGCAGTTGGCGTGACAACCATGGTGAAGGCCATAGCGTTTGTACCATTTGAGGTGATTCCTGAGACGTTCTGGAATATTGCCCCTGCCAGGATCGAACCTGTGGTGCCTCCCAGGCATCCCAACATGCCGGCCTCAATGATTAGGCCGAATGCTACGCACCCCGCGCCGAAGCCGATGGCCCGTAATGTGGCAAGCTCCTTCAGGCGCGCTTGAATGGACGATTGCATAGTGTTCGCAGCCGCGAGTATTGCGGCGATGGCCATCAAGGCAATAACCACCAAACTAGGGATGAGTATGATTTTTTTGAACTGAGCGCCTTGTCTCTGTAGATAGTTGGATTCGCGATACGCATTGACATCCAAGCCAGGGACGCTAGCTATGTAGGCTGCCAGCTTTCCGTAGTCGTGCGGCGAAGCGAGCTTGATGTAGGCGACATTGATTTGCCTGGGCGAGCCCACCGCATCACCGATCGTACTTGCGTCGCCCCAAATTTCGGATTCCCGGACGCTGGAGTTGGACTCGAAGACACCAACGACGCGAAAGGGATGATGGTTTATGTCGATGGATTTCCCGTCTCCCACGTCTAGCAAGCTTGCTAGTTTGCGTCCCGCGATGACCTCTTCGACGCCCGACCGAAACATGCGACCACTGGACACAGCTAAAACTTGATTGGCGGTCTGCGGCAGATGGACAAAGCCCCTTACCAGCACGCTGACCATTTGTCCGTCCGAGGCTCTCGGTAGATCGGTTGTAACCAGGAGTTGAGGCGATATGGGATCCTTGGCCCCGTGATCCATGCCAGGTGCCTGGACCAAGCGGCTGAAGACGGATGCATCTAGCTGGCTATTCATTTCGCTGAAGGCGCCTTTCTGAAGCACCACAGCAATATCGTCCGAACCTGCATTTCGCCACATGTTGTAAACGCCGGAGGCCAGAGCCATAACGGTGACTAGCACTCCGGCCACCACTGCAAATCCCACTACTGCTGCCATAGCAGAAGCTGCTCTTGTGGGGAGTGAGCGCAGAGAAAGCGATAGCACGGCGATCAATTGCCTAAGGAAGCTTGGCACGTCTCCTCCTTATTGAGTGCCTGACAGAATGGTCAAAGGAGTGATGGCGGCTCGTCGCGCAGGGAGCAGGGAGGACAGAACGCCAAAACCCAGGGCGACTACCGTTGCAAGCCCGTAGGCGGACATCGGCAAGTAGAATCCCATTAGTAAATGGCTTACGTGCGGTCGCAACGAGGTGGATGCCCATGCGGCAATCCCCATGCCTGCAAACGCGCTAAACAGCGTAAGCGCCGTGGCTTCCATTACGATCAGAAGAAAAATAAGGTTTGCCTGAAATCCCATGACTTTCATCACGGCAAATTCGCGGCGACGCATGTCCGCGCGCTCGTACCATACGTTATGTGCAAGCAGGAACATCGATAGAAACACAATGCTGGCGATCGCAACTACGATCCCCCCGAAATCCCCGAACTGAGAGAATTGCTTCTGAACCGCCTCGTTTTCAGGCTGGGTTCGCAACTGCGGTGTTGAGTTGGCGAACGCAGCATCAATAGTTGCCGAGATTTTTTCTGCACGCGCGGGATCACCGATGGTTTCAATGAAGCCAAGTACCTGATCCTTATCTTGCAGTCTCGCGTCGTTGAGATAATCATAGCGAATGAAGGTGAGGTCCGGAGGGATCTTCGGATCGCTGCTTCGATAGACGGCATCCACCTGAAATGTCCAGCTGGCTTCGCCATCGGATTTTAGTACATTGGTCTGAAGTACAACCGTCTGACCAAGCTTCCATCCGTACCGATCAAGGATAGCTTGCCCCACCATCAGTGAGGTCTTGTCAGTCAGGAACGCGCTCCTTTGCCTACTGTCGACAATCAGTTCTGGGAATGTATCGAAGAAATGTGCCTGAGGCACAGCCTGCAAAAGAAGATGTCTTGGATCGTCCTGAAAGGCAGCAGCAACAGCTGCTGCATAGATGACCGAGTTCACTCCGCCGATCTGCGCGATCTTGCTTGCGTAACTGACGGGAAGACTCGCGGCCACCGAACTGGCGCCCTGCGTCCTCAGGCGATGCGAGGAGGCAATGTCGGCGCCTACGGTAAACGCCTGCCGTACAGTAAGCAGAAGCCCCAGCAAAAGAAAGCTTACGACTAAGCATAAGAAGGTTATGACTACTTGTGACCTTCGTTGCGAGAAGCTCGCAAAAACAATCCTCAGATATGTCACCCGCTGACTCCATAGCCGTTATCTATAGCGATGCATTTTCCGTTTACAAGGCAGACTGACTGCTCCATCTCAAGGAATCCCGGATCAAGTAAAAAGCTCGAATGCACAATCCAAACCAGAACACTACCAACAGCACCTTGAAAAGGCTCGGTGCAATGACATGTGCCATGGCATTCATCAGGTCCTTCGGCATACCCAAGACCGAGGTGTCCGGTGGAATCGCAAAAATGTTACCGACACTCAATATGTACACGCCGACCGCCAATCCGAATGCTCGCAGCCCAAGGCTGACCCATTTGTTGTATCGGAGCTTGCGGCTGAGTACGTTCAGGCTGTTGACCCCGATCGTTACAACACACCAGATATTGATCAGCGTCCTCGGTAACCCGAAAAAATGATCGCCCAATACAGGAAATATCCGTAGATGGAGGGAGTCCTGCCTCACGACAAGGGGTAATCCGATATAGCCTGGAAACGCGTTGATGAGTGCCAGTATAAAAATGGCAAAAATGATCGGATATAACGATGCACCGTTTTCCCTGGTCGCGTCCAACGTTCGTGGAATAGGAGGAACATTGATGACAATACCTAGGCGCTCGCTTACCGCGAATGCAGAGGTAATCACTGCAAAGACAATGACGACGACGATGGTGACGTCGGCGAGGACGTCCCACACTCCTGATCGCGTAATGCTCCACAGACCGAAGGTAACGGCAACAACAGTGATAATTGATGTTGCAAGGGCTACGTATAGCGCCACCTTGTAAGTGGGGTAGACGTTTGGCCCGACAAGCGATGTTACGCGATTATCGAACGCTGCGGCTAATGTCTGCGGCGCTCCACGTTCTGCGACAATCTTCCGCATTAGTAAGTCATCTTCTTCACCCGGACCGTTGACCCGTCGCATATCCAGTTCGGCATACAGATCAGAAAGAAGCTCGCTCGTAATATCCTTGCGCACCTTTCCCGGAAGGAACCTGCCTACTTCTCGGACGTAGCACTCAAATGGGTTCATATATTTCTCCTTTCACGGGCGGTCTTGGCTCAGGACCGCCATTCATCGCGCCAAGACTATCAACGATGTGTATGAGAGACGCCCATTGATCTCGCATGACTTTGAGAGTTTCCTTCCCTAGCTCGGTGAGCGAGTAATACTTGCGCATTCGATCGCCAGTGCAATCCCAGCGGCCCGTAAGGATGCCTTGTGCTTCAAGGCGACGCAGTAATGGATAAAGCGTTCCTTCCTTTAGCGATAGGCCCGAATTTGCGAGCAGGAGTCGTACCGCATAACCGTGATTCTCACTACGGAGGTTAAGCAGAACCGCAAGAGTTGTCACTCCTCTCCGCAATTCAGTCAAACCGTGTTGGACTTCCTGTGGGTGATTCAACGCCTCCTCCTTTCTTACGGCTAATTCATCTACGCGTACTAAGCAAGCATTACTGCAATCCAACAGTATTCAAGATGCTCAATCCCAATGATGCTTTGCTAGTACGAGATCTTGATCACTCTTTCTCACCTATTCAGCGCAAGAGCCGCACAACAAGAAGGTTGGAGCCCAGCTATTCGTCATGCTTGGCTTCCAGTGCTTCTTAAGAAATTTAGGGAAAAAATACAACCTGTTGCCAGTTCATTTTCCGACCCACTCTTTGCTCCGCTTATCTGAGATAGAAACGTATAAGCAACAAAGAACCCTACCTCTGTTGGCACAGTAGCTGCTTAAGTCCGCACGGCTAATAGTTTTTTTCTTCAGAGTGTTTGAGGCTTCAGGACCTGATCCGCGACGATGTAGGAAAAATCCTACACAACGTTGAGACGATGACTACTCTGCATGCTGTGAGTCCCGGTGGCTCTCAAGAGCCGGCGGCCAGGTTCCTTAGGGAGGTCGATGGGTTTCATGCAGCGGATTGTCCCTTCCGGCTCAAAACTGACTAGGGATGGAAACCGAAAATCGGGCGGTAGTTTAGTAACGCGGCGTTCCTCGAGCGCACGCTATTGCATCCATGGCAAGCGCCTAATGTTGCCAGCGCCCTCAACTTTTTTGAGTCGCCCACGATTTTGAGTCCAATCCCACAGCTGGCGGGCACAATCGCGTCGAAGCGGGGCATGCCGCTCGCGCTCTATATGGAATGGCTGTCCTTTATGGCGAAGTACGTTACGGCATAGGCAAATGTATAAGCTCACTTTTTTACAAAGTCACCTGGCTTCTTTGGCAGCCTTCAATTTCGATGACAAAGATTGAACGAAGATAAGGTCGGTGGCAGCGTCCTCCATGTCTTCGCCTTCTTGTTCTAGGAGCGCCTGCTCGTATTTTCGCAGCGACAGCAGGAGATAGGTCAGTTCCTTTGCAGAGAATTCGATATTAATCATGAGCTGTTCCTCAGGTGGCCGGATCAACCAAATGGGGCAAAGGGAGAGGAAATTAAATAAGATGCATCAGCATGACGACTTTGCAGAAGTCGGTGAAGCCATGGCCCCAAAGTGGCTGGTCAGCAAAGGCGCACCGATGTATAACCGGCCGTCATCGTCCGTCTATTAGGTAGTTGGCCCTCATGACGAAATCACTTCTTCGATAATTCATTCAAGCGGGCGCACAGCGGCTGCCCCCGAAAAAGGGCTCCATGCCGTTGCGTCAACATTCCGACAAGTGATCGGACGCTAGCGAGAACGAGCCGTGGAGGCTTTGAAATATCCCCGGAAAGTGGAACGCAAGAATGAACATGCGAAACTTCAAGATCAACGTCCCCGACACGCAGATCGAAGACCTGAAGCTTCGTCTGCGCAACGCGCGTTTTCCGGCCTCCCTCGATGCAGAGGGGTGGGAAGACGGTGCGAGCCTCGCCTTCATTCGGCGATTGACTGACTATTGGTTGAATCACTTCGACTGGCGTGCGCAGGAAGCGCGGTTAAATCGTCTGCCTCAGTTCCAGGCGACGATTGATGGGCAGGATATTCACTTTGTGTACCAGGCCGGCAACGGGCCGGCGCCGATGCCGCTTGTCCTGACGCATGGGTGGCCGGGTTCCTTCGTCGAGATGGAGCACGTTATCCCGCTGCTGACGGACCCCGCATCGCATGGCGGCGATGCGGCTGATGCGTTTCATGTGGTTGTGCCTTCGTTGCCCGGCTTCGGCTTTTCGGCGGCCCCTGCGGGCTCCGGCATGAGCGCGCACCGTGTTGCCGGGCTCTGGCTCAAGCTGATGAACGGCCTGGGCTTCGATCGCTTCGCTGCGCAAGGCGGAGACATCGGGGCGGGGGTGTCGATGTGGCTGGCACGCCGTTTTCCCGAGCAGATCATCGGTGCCCACCTCAACTACATTCCCGGCAGTTTCCGGCCATCGCTGGCCGGCAACCTCGCCCCGGTGACCGCAGACGAGCAGGCGTTTCTCGACACGGCTGCCGCCTGGGCAGCTGCCGAAGGCGCGTATGCGGCGGTGCAGGGCACCAAGCCGCAAACCTTGTCGTATGCGATGACAGATTCGCCTGTGGGCCTGGCCGCCTGGATCGTGGAGAAGTTTCGCAGCTGGAGCGATTGCGACGGCAACGTCGAACGCGTCTTCACGATGGACCAGTTGCTCACCGATATTTCCATCTACTGGTTCGGCCACACGCTTGACGCATCGTTCCGCATTTACAAGGAAAACCGGCTGCGTCCGCTTGCCTTCGGCCCCGGCGAACGGGTAGCTACGCCGCTAGGCGTGGCACTATTCCCCAAGGAGTTGCCAACGCCACCGCGTTCCTGGGTCGAACGCGTCTTTGACGTGCAACGATGGACTCCGATGCCGCGCGGGGGACACTTCGCGGCATGGGAGCAACCCGAACTGCTGGTCGAGGATATCCGCGCGTTCTTCCGTCCGTTACGTAGGGCGCGCGTGCTGTCAACGGAGATGTGATGTCATGTGGACAAGGGCGGTGGAGGCCACTTGCGCCACTCTCACGAAATTAGCTTCGCTTTCCATGACGATGACCGAGGAACGCCATGAAAGAAGCCGGGGAGAGATTGATGCGTTTTCTCTTGTTTTTATTGATGCTGATTCCGTTCACGGCAAGTGCCGTTGTTATCCGTAGCGACGTCGACGACGCCAAGTATCGAGTTCCGCTTTCGGAATTCCCTGCGTTGGTCGACATGCCTGGCGAAGCGCATGGCGTTCTGATTGCGCCGCAATGGGTGGTTACCGCGGCTCACGCAGCACCCATGCAGGGGATGGAGGGCGACGTATTCATTGGTGGTGTGGCGCGCAAGGTCAAACGCGTCATCACGTATCCCGGATACAAGAAATTGCCTGACCAGCTAGTCAAGGATTTCCTGGCATCCAAGGATCCATCCAAGGTATATGCGTTTCTCGGCGCTTCTAATGACATTGCGCTGATCGAACTTGCGTCGCCAGTCACTGATGTGAGTCCTGTTCCTCTCTATCGCGGCAGCAAGGAAATGGGGCTGACCGTAGAGCTTGCTGGCAAGGGCGCCACGGGCAATGGCGCCGCAGGCCAGGAACCTCACAGCTCGCATCGCACTGTCTTGCGTCGCGCCTTCAACGTCATTGTCGGTGACGATGCGCGTTATGTTTGGTATCGATTTGATCCGCCACCCTCGGCGCTGCCACTTGAAGGCATCACGGGAAGTGGTGACAGTGGTGGCCCCCTGTTCATCCAGGATGGGGGTTCAAGACAACTTGTTGGTTTGGCCTCTTGGAGCAAATATCCGCCGGACCATCCGTTTTGGAGCAACTATGCACCGGGCCGTCCGCTTGTGGAGGGCCTCTACGGCGAAATCGTCTACGCTGTTCGCATCTCACGCTACATCCCGTGGATAGAAAGCGTTATATCCGCACCAAAGAGTAACCTTCCTTCAGCAAGCGGAGCCCACAACTCAGTCCAGCGGACGCGCTCCATGCGCCACTGATTTCAGGCGTCGGCGCACGGCCGTCGAGAAAGCTGACCACGGGTGGTGCATTCGAGCACTCATGTGCCAACTCTGTGGTACCCACCGAAAAGGACCATGCAAATGGCAGTGAAATCGATCCTGATGTTGTGCCTGGTGTTTCTCTTGACGCCCCATCCAGTCGAAGCTGCGCCTCCCACGCCCGCCGGACACATCACCGGCGTAGGCGGCGTGTTTTTCAAGGCGAAAAATCCCAAGACGTTGGCGGCGTGGTATCGCGACGTACTGGGCTTGCCGGTGGAAGCCTGGGGTGGGGCGGCGCTGCATGACGATGCGCCCAAGCATCCGCCGGTGGTGGCCTGGAATGCATTCCCCGCCTCGACGGATTACTTCGCGCCATCGACCAGTTCGTTCATGATCAACTATGCAGTGGACGACATGGACGCCATGCTCGCGCGCTTGCACGCAAAGGGCGTCAACGTTCTTAAGCGCGACGACAGCGATCCGAACGGACGCTTTGCGTGGATACTTGATCCCGAGGGCAACAAGATCGAGTTGTGGGAGCCAAAGCGTTAGGCGGCTACTCGTCGCTATGTCGTCGCCACCAGAAGCTCCTGCGCATTGTTCGGCGGGCGAAGGCCAGCTGTTCTGTGCGCAAAGTAGCGCTGGGTTAGATCGGCGGCCGAGACGTGCCGTGCTGCTCCAAAACCGGCTTCGCGGGCCAGCGCCACGATATCCGATGGCGTATCCAGCCGCCGTTGCGCGAAGCTGTCGAGGCCGGCGCCAAGGATGACGTACTGAACTATGAGGCCGCGGTTGGCCTGCTCCACGAGCAGGTCTTCGATAAAGCGAGCACGGGCCACGATGGAGGCGCGGAAGGGGCGCGTGAATTGTGGATCCATATCTCCGCGTTGGCGCCAATCCTCGTCCGGGGCGCATTAAAGTCCGCGTTTTTAAGCCATTACAAAGCGAGTCGTCATTCCGGCCTTTCGTCGGAATGACGACTCGCTCTGAAATAACACTGGCGAGAACTTCGGCTTTTTGGCCGGAATAGCGGGCACTCACCGCCAACCTGCGCTTCGGTTCCAGCTTGAGGTGCGGTGTTGCATTGACAAATCCTTCACGCCTCGTCTTTGCACGCCAGGCGCTTTCATTTCTGGATAAACATCAAGCTGTTAGATTCGGGCCGTCCGGTAGAAGGGCTACCGGCTTTTCGCAGAAGGGGATATACGATGAATCGCTTCTCAATAGTTCGCAGAGTTTTACTCGCCGGTCTTGTGGCAGCCGGTTTGATGTCTACCGCCTTTGCACAGAACGCAACACCTAGTTCGGGTCTTGCTTGGCCAAACGCGGCCGGTGTCAGCGCAAGCCCGAACTGGCACGTCGGCGTGTTTGTGCTCAACGGGACCAAAACTGCGGTAGCAGTGCCGTCGGCAGCGACGGCATTCAATTGCCAAGGCGGGTACAACTGTGGCGGCGGCAGGGTTACTTATTGAGCCGAACGTCCGGGTGCGGCGATAACCTCAATGCACCCACAGCCGCGCGGCACCCAATGGGTGCGTATGCTCGATCGACGATAGGTGCGAAAGGTCGTGCACCAGGATCGTCAACGTAAAAGTGCCATCCGCCTGTTTGACATGCAGCGTGCCGCCATAAAGGGCTACCTGGTCTTTTATGGCTTCGACATTCATGCCCTGCGCCCCCAACAGCGCAGCGATGCTCTGGTGACCATTCACGGCCACCGGCGTATCGAAAGTCAGCGGATCGCCGCTCGCCGCAATCCGTAACACCGCCCAGCGATGCCCATTTGCACGTCGGCCACCGCGGAGTGTCAGCCCGATATGTTGGCAACGGCGCTTGGCGCTGACGAAGGAGACGCCTTCGACCGCAAACCGGTAGATGGCCTGATGAATGGGCATGGGCAGTTGAGAGAGGCCGCGTCCGTGTATCTGGCAAGCGTAGGTAACGCCGATTTCGTCGACGGCGCGGCCGATGGTCTCTCTCAATGCCGCAGGCAGGCCGCGTTCCCGCCATGCGCTCGGGTGCAGGCTTTCTGCGATCCGATACAGGCTGTTTTGGGTAATCGACGCTTGGCGTAAAAGGATCTGCCTGTCGGAATCGGGCAGGAACATCTTGACGCGCTCGACCACTCGCCCCTGGATAATGGACATCGAGCCGCTGACCAGTTCAAGGGATTGCGACGTGCTGCGCAAGCGCATGTCCGCCTGGTGCACGCACTGCTGCGCAACGCGCATGGCGGCTTTTACCGCTTCGCGCTCGCGCTCCGCCACATGCAGTTGCGAGGCGATGCGCGCGCCCATGATGAAAAGGCAGGTTACGGCGAAGGCGAGAAACCCTTGCGCCTGGATGACAGCGAAATCCGGAACAGATCGAGTCAGCAAACACACGCATGCCACGGCAACCGGTGCGCACGCGGCCACGCCGCGCCATCCATATTTCACGGCCAACCACGCCACAGGCAGGAACAGCGACATTTGCAACATCGCATTGATGGGCGCCATCGCAAAGGTACTGATGATGGAAATTGCCGCCAGCGACGGCAGTGCGACAACGATCGTATCCTTGCTGAGTGGGGAGGCCGCCGCCGCGATGAGCTGACGCTTCCAGTGCCCGTCCTTAAAGCCGAGCTTTAACAGCAGCGGCCACGTAACCATGGTGAGAATGGCCACATAGTTGCCGGTCAGCAATCCGGCGACCATGACAGGGCTGATGTGATCCAGTGCCCGCTGCGGTTCGATCTCGACGTACAGGCCGGCGTATGTCACGCCGGTCCAGAGCAGCGACACGGCAAGCGCGCAGGTGAGCAGCACCTTGACGTCCACGATGCGTTTGGCCGGAAATAATCCGAGCTTGCTGCGGCAGAACCATGCCACAGGCATCGCTGTCATGATCGGCGGCAACGACCAGATCGCCACGGTCGCGGTACCGAATATCCCGGCGTACTGGACGATCGAATAGAGCAGGGGAACGGCCTCGCCAATCGCCAGGGCCGCCCAATAGCGATACGGGATGAGTAGCAGACAGGCGAAACGCAGGCCGGATGTCAGCGACCAGTGAGCATCGGAGAACGGACGAATGGCGCAGTAAGCCAGTGCATAGCCGAGAGCGATGGCGAGCTGAACGCTCCAGTCACGTCCCCGGAACCGTATTCCCTTCCCCATGCTCCCTCTCCCCAAAGATCGAGATGTGGTATCGCGTTATCGTCCCCGGTTGGCCAGTCGAATAGCGGCCAATGCCCATCATGATTGAATGGGCGGCGTGAAAGGATTGTATAACCCGCCGGCAAACGCACCATGGCCAGTATAAAGGCACAAGCCGAAGGTGGTAGGAGGGCGGGGCCCACCCGTACCATGCGCCTTATCCGGCACGCCTTTTGCCGTGCCGGCGATCTCCCCCTACGGGCAGACCAAATTTGATATTGACGGCCGACACCCGGAAGTCGTCACTGGTCATGGTATTCAACCAGGCAAGTGCCGCCATAAACGTGCATATGCTTGTTGGTCTTTGCCTCGTAGAAATCTACTCCGCTACTGTCGATCGACAGGGGCTGTCCGGCTGCGGTGTCGCCGTCATAGATGCGTGTCGAGAAATACTGCATGACCCCATTCCAACAGATAACGTGAGCGTACTGGGTCGAAGCCGGCGACTGGTCCGCATCGTCGTGATGGCAAGCGGCAAGAACAAGGGTGGAAAGCGCGGCGATAGCAATCGAATGACTTTTCATGCTCATCTCCTTCAGATGGCCTGTTGAGTATTCTTTCGTGTGTTCGCTTGGTTAACTTCAGTATGAGTTAATCGGATATTACGAAATGCGTCATTCCGGCGTTCGTCGGATTGAAGAATAGCTGCCGAAGCAGACCTCAACTTTGGTCCCGCCCTTGCATCCCCGTCTTTACCTTCACCACGTAGGCATTCACCAACGCATCAAAACACCCGCCACCGACAGATGGCGAGACATGTTTTATGCGATGGTGCGGCTGTCGGGCGTGCCCATCCAGTGAGATGACCGCGACACGCCCGACATGAGTGAAGTAAGCGCGGATCGCCCGAGTAGGCGCTCAGACGATCCGCTGGCCACAACCAACTAACAGAGAGTTGATCATGGTTATCCTCGATCATACGGCACCCGCACGCCTTCGTGCTCCCGCCCTGGTGCATTTTCCCTACTTCACCGCCGCGCAGGCTGCGCCGCGTCGAGCCAAATTGGGCATTCGTCGAAACGGAAGCAGCTGATTCCGACACAGCGAGCAGGATTTTTCCTGAAGCCCTTCACGCCGCGCGCAACACGCGGCGTGACCTAAGCGTGTGGAGAACCCCTATGAAAGACATGCAAGGCGGCCGCCGCGGGCCGCAGCTCTATCTATTGTCCAGCGATGGCTACGAAGACCTGCGGCAGCTGCAGGACATGCTGAGCCTGATGGCGCACATCACCTACAACGAAGACAACGCGGAGGACGGCCACGCCACCATGACCATCGGCCGCGCCGAGCTGTATTTCATCTTTGAAGCGATCAACGCAAAGATCGACGAGGTGCTGGAGCGCCTGGGCGATGAGAATTGGCTGGGCGCAGGAAGCCATACGTGGCAATAAAAGGCGTCCTGCGGTGCGGCGGACGATGCTTGTTTACCCGCTATCCCGCTCAAGCTTCCGCCGCTTCACGCCCCTGCTGGCGAATGATCGCTTCTTCGCGCGCATCGATGATGGACTGCATCACGCTGTCCACATCAACCGTCGACTCGTCGAATTCGAAATGCCCGGTCAGCACGCTGTCCGGCCGCAGTTCGCCCTGCTCGAACAGGGCCCACATTTCTTCGGCGTAATACGTATCGAGCAATTCGGGTGCGAAGCGCGACAGGCTGATGGTGATGTTGCCCACGTCCCGGCGCAGCATGGTGCGTGCATTGTTGTTGCCGGCCGCGCTCACCACCTGCGGCAGGTCGATGATCACGGGGCCGTCGGGCGCTACCAGCACGTTGTATTCGGACAGGTCCCCGTGGATCAGTCCCTGGCACAGCATCAATGCGATCTGGCGGATCAGCACGGCGTGGTATTCGCGCGCGGTCTCGGCGGACAGTTCCACTTCGCCCAGACGCGGTGCGGAAAACCCGTCTTCGTCGGTGACCAGCTCCATCACCAGCACGCCGTTGAAATAGCCGTGCGGCTGCGGCACGCGTACGCCTGCCGCCACCAGTTGATAGAGCGCGTCCACCTCGGCATTTTTCCAGGCTTCTTCGGCTTCCTTGCGGCCGAACTTGGTGGCCTTGCCCATCGCACGCGCCTGCCGGCTGCCGCGCACCTTGCGCCCTTCCTGGTACTGCACGCGCTGCTGGAAACTGCGTTGGCCCATGTCTTTGTAGACCTTCGCGCAGCGCACGTCGTCGCCGGAGCGCACGATGTAGACGGAAGCTTCTTTGCCGCTCTTGAGGGGGCGCAGCACTTCATCGATGACGCCGTCGTCGATCAGGGCTTGAAGGCCAGCAGGGGTTTTCATGCAGGGGAGGGTAACGATGGGCAAATAAGCGCCCATTATGGCTGATAGGCTGGCGCGGGGCGTTAAGGATGCGCTCAACGCCAACCTACAGGGCTGCGCCGGTGTCGATTCGCCGCGCATTCGCTCGTCGTCAGGAATAAGGTGGCCATACCGGTCACCCCTTCCCCCAAGGAGACAGCCATGTCCTATATCGATGGTTTCGTGATTGCCGTACCCAGCGCCAACCGCGAGCAGTTCATTGCGCACGCCAGGACGTTCGACTCCCTTTTCGTGGAGTTCGGCGCCACGCGCGTAACCGAATGCTGGGGCGATGACGTGCCCAACGGCAAGCTCACCGATTTTCGCCGCGCCGTGCAGGCCAAGGACGAGGAGTCCGTGGTGTTCTCGTGGATCGAATGGCCGGACAAGGCCACCCGCGATGCCGGCATGGCGAAGGTTATGAAAGACCCCCGCATGCAGGCCGCGGGCGACATGCCCTTCGACGGCAAGCGCATGATCTTCGGCGGCTTTGCGCCGGTGCTCAGCTTGCCGGCTTAGCCGGGGCGGTTCGCTCAGGCTATTTGCGGCAGATAGCTGGGCCTGGCGGCTGTCAGGCCCAGCTTCACCTGCAGGGTGGTTTCATCGGCCAGCACCTCGTCCAGGCCCGATTCGAGCCCGTCGAGCGCGCGCTTGACGATCTGCTCCGGCGTGGACTTCGGGGCATCGAAGCCGCGCGTGAGGTCGGTATCGACAAAGGCCATGTGCAGCGCCAGCACCTGCGTTTGCTGCGCCGCCAATTCGTGGCGCAGGGCGTTGGTGAGCGACCATGCGGCGGATTTGCTCGCCGAATAGGCGGCCAACGCGCCGCTGTTCACCCACGAGACCACCGACAGCACATTGAGCAACCCACCGCCGCCGTTCGCGCCAAGGACCGGCGCAAAGGCCTTGCTCATGCGCAGCATGGCGAAAAAATTGGTTTCGAAGATGCGTCGTGCGGCGTCTTCGCTGTCCTCGGCAAGAAAACCTCCCACTTGTGCGATGCCGGCGTTGTTGATCACCAGTGTCACGTCGGACGCCTGTTTTGCGGCGGCCGCCACGTCGCCTGCCTGGGTAACGTCCAGACGCAACGGCTGGACACCGGGCTGGGTGATGACGGTAGCGGGATCGCGCGCGCCGGCGTAGACCTTGCGCGCACCGCGGGCGAGCAATTCGCGCGTGAAGGCCAGGCCGATACCGCGATTGGCGCCCGTGACTAGGGCAACAGCATTTTCAATCTTCATGGGACACTCCAGGGTTGAAAAACAGGCTCACTTGATTTTGATGACGACTTTGCCCTTCGCACGGCCCGTTTCGACATAGGCCAGGGCGTCGTTGGTGGCTTCGAACGGAAAGATGCGATCCACCACCGGGCGGATCACGCCAAGCTCGACCAGCGCGGCGATCTCGCGCAATTGCGGCCCGTTGGCGCGCATGAAAAGAAAGGTATATTTCAGATTACGGCGGCTGGCTTTTTTTCTGGCGCCGGCGCTCAACAGGCGAAAGATCAGCTGCACGAACCACGGCGCCTTGATGTCGTTTGCAAACGCGGGATCGGGCGGCCCGGAGATGGAGACGAGTGTTCCGCCGGGTTTGATTACTTGCAGGGATTTCTCCAGCGCCGCCGCATCCTGGCTGTGCAGGACTACGTCGTAGTTCTGCAGCGTTTTCTCCACGTGTTCTTTCTTGTAGTCGATGGCGATGTCGGCGCCGAGGCTTTTCACCAGCTCGATATTGGCGCTGCTGGCGGTGGTGGCAACGGTGGCCCCCATATGCTTCGCCAATTGGATGGCAAAGCTGCCAACGCCGCCTGAGCCGGCCTGGATGAAGATTTTCTGTCCTTTCTTCAGCTTGGCCTTTTCGACCAAGGCTTGCCAGGCCGTCAGGCCGACCAGCGGAAGCGATGCGGCTTCTTCCATGCTGATGTTCCTGGGCTTGGGTGCGACATCGTTTTCATTCACGGCAATGAACTGCGCAAAGGCGCCGATGCGGTGGTCGGGCGGCCGCGCATACACTTCGTCGCCCACTTTGAATTGCCGTACCTGCGCGCCAACCTTCGTCACCACGCCAGCCACGTCATGGCCCAGCACCAGCGGCGTGCGGTAAGGCAGGATCAGTTTGAACTCGCCGCTTTTGATCTTGGAATCCAGCAGGTTCACCGCGGCGGCATGTATCTCGATCAGCACATCGTTGTCGCGAAGCTCGGGCATGGGCATGTCGCCCAGCCGCATCGGGTCTTTCTTGCTGTATCGATCAATGACGAATGCTTTCATGGTGTGTTCTCTGATGGATGTGCCGAGTTGCGGCGACGCCGGCTGGGGTTCGCCGGGATCGCTCCCTCCCCTGCGGCAGTAGGGGAGGGCTGGGGTGGGGTTGCTGGTGCTTTAGCGTGCATTCGACGGTCGCCGTGTCTTTTATATGATGATCGTCATATTGCTGGGCAAGCAAAAACCGAGGCAGGCGCGCCCCGGTTCAAGCGGGAACAAGGTGCTTCAACGTCGCCTTCAGCAACGCGTCGGAAAGCTTGGGATCGTCGACCGCGCGCGCCATGATCAGTGCGCCCACCATCGTGGCGGACGTGACCAGCGCGCGATCGTGCGCACCGGGCTGGCCCCAGTCGGGCGATTGACGCGCCACCAGGTCGATCATTTCCTTGATGCGGCGGGTAGCGGCACGGCGTACTTCGGGCACCTGGCGGGGCATTTCCGAACCGAGGGCCGCCACGGGGCAGCCCAATTCCGGGTGTTCGCAATGCTCTTTCGACAGATAGGCGCGCAACAGCCATTGCAAGCCCTGCTCGGGCGGCGCATTGGCGGCGATGCGCGCGGAGCTGGCGACCGCCTCGGCGCCGGCGCGATCCGCCGCCTCGGCAAGCATCGCCTCACGCGAGGAGAAGTGCGCATAGAAGCCGCCATGCGTGAGCCCGGCCTCCTTCATGATCTCGGCGACGCTGGCGCCGTCATAGCCGCTGCGGCGGATGGCACGCGCGGCGGTTTCGACGATGCGGTCGTGGGTGGCTTCCTTGGAGCGGGCGGGGTGGCGTTTCATATGATGATCATCATATAGCTTCTGGCGCCAAATGCAAGTCGGGGCTGCCAATGCCCGGAACTTAAACCGCAATCGATATGGGTAGGTTGGCGGTGAGCGTATGCGAACCCCAACACCGCCATCTGCATGACAACGTTGGGGTTCGCATACGCTCACCACCAACCTACAAAGCCGCGATGGCTTGGCCCATCACGCAACGATGACTTCGGCAGCATCCGTTGCGACGTCGTCGCCGCAGATATCGCGCCATATGTGGTAAATCACCCCGAACATCGCCGCGAACACGACGAGAAAGAGTGCGACATAAAGCGGAACGAGCAGCACAAGCGCCAGCCATTGGCTGATCAGTTTTCCCAGCAGGATGATCACCATGGCCGCGATCCCGATGCAGATGGACATGGCGATCCAGGCAAGCAAGCCGCACACGGCAAGCATCAGCAGCGGCAGCAGGTTCTTCAGCGCGCCGACCACGCCATCCCCGATGGCGCCGAATACATTGCGGTCGTGAAGGGCTACCTGGCCAAGGCCGATCGAGTAGAAACCGATCATGAAAATGCCGAGCAGGAAGGTCAGTAACATCGTCATGCCGAAGCCGTCGGGCAATGTCGTCGGCGGCGGCAGGTGATTGGCTTGCGCGGTCAGTGCCTGCATGTACCAATCGGTGATGCCGTTCCCACGCAATGCGATGATCAAGCCAAACAGCGCGATGTAGACCAGCGTCATGGCAATGCCGTAGCCGATCAGGCGCAGTACTTTTCCTTCTCGATAGGGCTTGATGATGTCGCCGGCGCGCGCGGACAGCCCGGCTTCTGCGGCAGCGATCACTTGCAGGTAACCCGCGTAGAGCGGCAACACAAGCAGCCCGAGCAGCATGGATACCACCATGATCAAGCCGAACGAGGCCGCCGAAGGCGGCGTGCTCGAACGCAATAAATAAAATTCCATGGGCAGCATAATGAGCGTTACGCCAAGCACTGCCAGCATCAAGAATGCCGCGCCGCCCAAGGCAGGCTTCGGGTGGCGAATGCTCACGCCGATGCCACGCTTCAGCCAGCCAAAACCCGCCAAGAATCCCCTGGACCGTGTAGCCATGATGTCACTTCCCTGATTGAGCGGCGCCCCCGCGCCGTGCGGGCCAAGCATAGCAAGCCTGGATGGCAGGCTTCATAATTCTTTACAGGCGATACATACCCCAGCCAAACAGGTGGCCTAGCTTGGCGTCCTGCGCATCCCGTGCGCTTGGACAACGCGAAAGGGCCACCATGAACACCTGTACCGAATCGTTGCAACATCCTTCCCATCAACCTGCCACGGTCACGCCGTCCGGTAATGATGCGCGCCTTGCCGGACTTGCCATCCTGGCCAGTGCCATTGTATCCACCGCCACGGTTGCGCTGGATCGGGGCGCCAGCGGCAAGACCACGCTGGAAATCCTGCAAAGCATGGTGCAGATCCAATCCTGGCACCAGAACGTGCACGTGGTGGCGATGGCCTGCGTATGCGGTTTGATGTACGGCTACACCGTGCTGTCCCAAAGGCTGGATCTGCGGCGGCCGCCGGTGCTGCTCGGGCTGGTGACCTACGGCCTGGGCAGCGTATTGATGCTGTTGGCCACCCTTCTCGACGGTTTCGTCAGCACCGGCATTGCGGCGGATTTCGTCAACGGCACGCCTGAAGCTGCGCAGGCCGCGCGCTGGATGATCCACGTGGTCGAATCCATCGTATTGACCGACACCGCACGCGTGGCATGGGTGCTGCAATCGGTGGCGGCCATTGCCTGGTCGATGGCCTTGTTGCGCGATGCGGGCACGCGGCGTGTGGTGGGCTGGATCGGCTTGGTCGCGGGCGGCTTGCCCGCGGCGATGGTGATTATGGCGGGTGCCAAGATGAACCTGGGCGTCGTCATCGGCACCCTGTTGCTGCAAGCCGTATGGAACCTGGCCGCCGGCGTGCTGATGCTGCGCGAGCGGTCTTCGGTCTGACGAGCTTGTCGCCGCGCCACGCACTCATGTGCGCGGCGCAGGCGATGTCCGACGGCTATGATGCGGCTGGGGCACAAGAGCGGGGCATGATGAGCGAACGCATTCTGGTCGTGGAAGATGATCCGCGTCTGGCCGGCATGCTGGACGAATACTTGCGTAACCATGGCTATGCGGTATCGCAGGCGGCTACGGGAGCACAAGCGCTGGAGCAGTTGGGCGCGGATGCCCTGGGTGCCGTCATTCTCGACCTGATGTTGCCGGACATGGACGGCCTGGATGTCTGCCGCAAGCTGCGTGAGCAATCCGACCTGCCGGTGCTGATGCTCACGGCGCGAGGCGATGCGATTGACCGCATCGTTGGCCTGGAGCTGGGCGCCGACGACTATCTGCCCAAGCCGTTCGAGCCGCGCGAATTGCTGGCGCGCCTGCGCGCCATCCTGCGCCGGCGCGCGACGCCCGCCAGCGGTGCGACCAAAACGCTGCTGTTCGGCCAGTTGGAGATCGACCCCAATGCGCACACGGTAAAGGTCGCGGGCAGGGCGGCGGAACTGACTGCCTACCAGTTCGAACTGCTGCTTGCGCTGGCGCAGCGTGCCGGACGCGTGTTGTCGCGCGACATGCTGATGGACCTTGTGCGCGGCGCGCCGCTGGATGCGTTCGATCGCTCCATCGACGTGCATATCTCACGCATCCGCGCGGCCATCGAGGATGATCCCAAGTCGCCTCGGCGCATCATCACGGTGCGCGGGGCCGGTTATCTGTTTGCGCGCAAGCAGGATTGAGCCGCATGCGACGTCTTTATTTGCGTATCTACGTGACCGTCGTCGCCAGCCTGATGGCTTTTGCGGTGGCGCTTGCCTGGGTCTGGCACAGCAGTGGCGGCCCGTACGAGACGACGATGCATTCGCTCGCGCCGGTCCTCATGCATGCGCTGCCACCTGCGCAGGCGCCCATGGCGGAGCAGCAGCGGGCGCTCGATACATTGGCCCAGGGGCAGCCGCTGCGCCTGGCATTGCTGGACGATACCGGGCGGCTGATGGCGGAGTCGGGCGCGCAACCGGCGCACGCTTTGACGAACCAGGGCGATGCACTCTGGACGCTGCACCTGCCCGATGGCCGCTGGCTGCGGGCCAGCCTGCCGCGTGGCGGGCATCATCCGCTGCATGTCCTGTTGCTGAGTCTTTTTGGCTTGGGCGCCATTATCGGCCTGCTGGTGTTGCCGGTCGTGCGGCGCATTACCCGTCGTCTGGAGCGGCTGCAGCAGGCGGTGGAATCGCTGGGCGCAGGCGATCTGCATGCCAGGGTCGCAGTGGAAGGTCGCGACGAGGTGGCGCGCCTGGCGGTCAGCTTCAACCAGGCGGCCGATCGGATCGAGGCGCTGGTCGATCATCACAAGACCCTGCTGGCCCATGCCTCGCATGAATTGCGCACGCCGCTCACGCGCATCCGCCTGGCGCTGGAACTGCTCGGGCCTGGCGTTGACCCGCGGCATCGCGACGGCCTGCAGCAGGATGTTGGCGAATTGGATGCCTTGATTGACGAGATCCTGCTTGCCGGCCGCCTGGAAGCCCTGCCGCACTTGGAGGTGGCCGAGCCGGTCGACCTGCTTCCGTTGGTTGCCGAAGAGTGCGCGCGCCACGCTGGCGTCGACCTGGAAGGGGATTGCGCGACCGTGAAGGGCGACCCGCGCTTGTTGCTAAGGCTGATCCGCAACGTGCTGGATAACGCCAGCCGCCATGGCTTGCCGCCGATACGGGTACGGCTGCGGGCGGCAGCAGGGCATGCCGAACTCGTGGTGAGCGATCACGGTGCGGGGTTGCCGGAACACGAATGTGCGCGGGTGTTCGAGCCGTTCTATCGAGGGAGCGCCGCACGCGAGCGTTCCGGCACCGGCTTGGGGCTTGCATTGGCGCGACAGATCGCGCACCACCACGACGGCGAGCTTGGCTGCCGCTACGAACCGGATGGAACGTTTGCGTTCGTGCTGTCGATACCGGCGGTGAGGTGACGCGGCACATGTGCGCAAGCCTCGCCATTACGTAGGTTGGGATGAAATCCCAGCTTTCGTCGGCATGATGAAGCTGGGATTTCATCTCCGCCTACCATTTCATCCCAGCAACTTGTCGAGCAGGTACCGAAAAGCCATGCCGCGTTGGATTCTTGTCGTGCTGTTGTTGCTGGTCGGCTGGGGCGCGCTGCACTGGTGGCAGCGGCGGCCCGTGACGCAGTCGCCGGGCATGCTTGCGCCGGATGCGCCACTGCAGGTCGATATCGACCATGGCGCACAGCTGCAGCGGGGCGATACCACACTTACGACGCGCGCCCGCTTCACGCTGACGGCGAGGGTGCTGTCGCGGGAAGACTATCGTTTCGACGCTGGCGCGTTCCTTGCCCCGGAGGATCTCGCGCTAGGCTGGGGCCGCATGTCCGACAGCGCCGTGCTGGCAAAGATCACCATCACCCAGTCCAACCGTTTTTACTATTGGCATGTCGACCAGTTTCCGATTCCACGTCGGGAAATCGAAACCTCCAGCGCCAACATGCACATGATTCCCGCCGACACCGCGGTCCGCCATGTGCTGGAGCGGGTGCGCCCCGGACAGCTCGTGCACCTGGAGGGTTTTCTCGTCGACGCCCAGCGGCCGAGCGGTTGGCATTGGCATACCTCGATGACGCGCGAGGATACCGGCGATGGTGCGTGCGAGCTGGTGTATGTCGAAAATGCCGACATCGTGGCGCCGTGAGGGGGCAGGGCGCCTCCAAACAGGCGGCAACCGCCCCCTTCCACTTACGACGCCACGGCATAAGCGGCCAGCGGCTTTAATCTCGCACCGAAGCATGCCTAGAATCGGGGCTCCCGCGCGGGGCTGCCGGCTCGCGCGTTCATTGTCCGACCCCTGGAACCACCATGCCCGACTATCGCTCCAAAACCTCCACCTTCGGCCGCAACATGGCCGGCGCCCGCGCGCTGTGGCGCGCCACCGGCATGAAGAACGAGGATTTCAAGAAACCCATCATCGCGGTAGCCAACTCCTTTACCCAGTTCGTGCCGGGCCACGTGCACCTGAAGGACCTCGGCCAGTTGGTGGCGCGCGAGATCGAAAAAGCCGGCGGTGTGGCCAAGGAGTTCGACACCATCGCGGTGGACGATGGCATCGCGATGGGGCACGACGGCATGCTCTATTCCTTGCCCAGCCGCGAAATCATCGCCGATTCGGTGGAGTACATGGTCAACGCGCACTGCGCCGACGCGCTGGTGTGCATCTCCAACTGCGACAAGATCACGCCGGGCATGCTGATGGCTGCGTTGCGCCTGAACATTCCGGTGGTGTTCGTGTCAGGCGGCCCGATGGAGGCCGGCAAAACCCGGCTGGCCGAACACAAGCTCGACTTGATCGACGCCATGGTGATTGCCGCCGACGACAAGGCCACCGACGAGCAGGTGCTGGAAATCGAACGCAGCGCGTGCCCCACCTGCGGTTCCTGCTCGGGCATGTTCACCGCCAACTCGATGAACTGCCTGACCGAGGCGCTGGGCCTGTCGCTGCCGGGCAATGGCACGGTGGTGGCCACCCACGCCGATCGCGAAGGGCTGTTTAAGGAAGCCGGCCGACTGATCGTGGAACTGTGCCGCCGCTACTACCAGGACAACGACGAGCGCGTGCTCCCGCGCAGCATTGCGAACTTCAAGGCGTTCCAGAATGCGATGACGCTGGACATCGCCATGGGCGGCTCCACCAACACCATCCTGCACCTGCTGGCGGCGGCCCAGGAAGCCGAGCTGGATTTCGACATGCACGAGATCGACGCGCTGTCGCGCAAGGTGCCGCAGTTGTGCAAGGTCGCGCCGAATACGCCGAAGTACCACATCGAAGACGTGCACCGTGCCGGCGGCATCGTCGCCATCCTGGGCGAACTGGCTCGCGCCGGCCTGCTGCACACCGACGTGGCCACCGTGCACAGCCCGACGATGGGTGAGGCATTGGCCAAGTACGACGTCACGCAAACGCAGGACGAGGCCATTCACACCTTCTACAAAGCCGGTCCTGCCGGCATTCCCACCCAGGTCGCCTTCAGCCAGGCCACGCGCTGGGATAGCCTGGATCTTGATCGCGCCGAAGGTTGCATCCGCAACTACACGCATGCGTATTCCAAGGAAGGTGGCCTGGCCGTGCTCCACGGCAACATCGCCGAGGACGGCTGCGTGGTGAAGACCGCGGGCGTGGATGCCTCCATCCTGGTGTTCGAAGGCAGCGCGAAGGTGTTTGAAAGCCAGGACTCTGCGGTCAAAGGCATCCTCGGCAACGAGGTGAAGGCTGGCGACGTGGTGGTGATCCGCTACGAAGGCCCGCGCGGCGGCCCGGGCATGCAAGAGATGCTTTATCCGACCTCGTACCTGAAATCCAAGGGCCTGGGCAAGCAATGCGCCTTGCTGACCGATGGCCGTTTCTCCGGCGGCACCTCGGGGCTCTCGATCGGCCATGTTTCTCCCGAAGCCGCTGCCGGCGGCGCCATCGGCTTGATCCGCGAGGGCGATCGCATCCGCATCGACATCCCGAACCGCAGCATCAACCTGCTGATCAGCGACGCCGACCTCGCCGCCCGCCGCGCCGAGCAGGATGCCAAGGGCTGGAAGCCGGCCGAAACGCGTGCGCGCAAGGTAAGCACGGCGCTCAAGGCGTATGCGTTGCTTGCCACCAGCGCCGACAAGGGTGCGGTGCGCAACAAGGCGTTGTTGGAAGGCTGAGGTTGCCCGAGTTAGCTCCCTCTCCCCTTTGGGGAGAGGGTTGGGGTGAGGGGCGAATCTCGCGGGAAAGCTTGCGTGGGTTCGTAGGTTGGGGTGAGCGTAAGCGAACCCCAACATCACGGGCCGCATGACAGCGTTGGGGTTCGCGTGCGCTCACCCCAACCTACGCGGGCTCACTTGATGGAATTGCACTCAAGCGAAGCAGAGCCTGGATCATCGCGACAAACGGTCCCCTCCCCTACTATCGCAGGGGAGGGAGCGCATCCATTACCGATGCAAACGCGAAAGCAGCCCCTGCAGCGGACAACGCCCTTGGCCATCGGGTACGCAGCCCGGCAACAGCAACGTAAGCGTAGCCGGCTGCGCCTGCACGCCCAGCGGCTGCAACGACCGCAACTGCGCCAGGCTTTGCGCCTGATAGAACACCCGCACATAGCGCTGGCCATCGGCACGGTTGCGCCAGAGTTCGATGCCCATGGCGCCGCCGATCGGCGGATCGTCCTCGGCATAGCCCGGCAGCTTGAAATGCAGGCCGAGCAGGGAAGCCAGGGCAACGATATTGTTGTCGCTGCCGACCAGCACGCTCAGGCGAGGTGCGTGTTCGTCTTGCAGCACGTGGATGATTTTTTGGCGCATCACCGAAGCAACGCGTTCGGCCATGTAATCGGGCCGCGCATAGATACCGAACAGCAAGGCATGCAGTTGCGAGAGCTGTTCCAACTGTGCGGCGCTGGCACGTCCCCAGCCGACGTCCTGCATCGAACGTCCTTCCGCATAGGCCATCAGGATCGCTTCAGCGGTACCGGAGGTTTCGGCGATCGGGCCGGTAAGCTGCATCTGCTTGCCATCCGGTGACACCCCGAGCGTGCCGTGCCACTGATCCGTGGCGCACCACGCCGGATCGCGTGGCGAACCGCAACCCATCACCTTGGCCATGCTGGCAAGCGCATCGCGATGCGCGGCCATCAGCGCATCCGGGCCGCCGGTGCTGGCCTCGATCGAAGCCACCGCCTGCTGCGCATGCCAATCGGTAGCGCCGGCTTCGATGGGATGGAACAGCGGATCGTCGCCGCCTTGCGGCAGATGGCCGACATCGACGTTGCAGCCGGGCGCAAAGCCTTCCGCCAAGGCTTGCGCGCTGGCGATGGTGCGTTGATCGGTGTTGGCCCAGAACCAGAGTTGGGTGGGAGCAGGGCAACCCTGCGCGGGAAACAGGCCGGCGGCTGCCAGGCGCTGCCGGTCGTACCGCCCCATCAGGCGCGCGCCCGCTGCGCCGTGCGGCGTGAGTTCGCTGGGTGCTTGCGCCCAGGCAGGCCAAGGTTTGCCGGTGACCTCGTCGAGCTGGATTTCACCGGGAAGCGGCGTGCGCACACCATGGCGATAGAGCAGGATGACACGTTCCAGTTGCAGCTTGCCGTTGGCGTACGCAGGGGCAGCCAGCACACATAGCGCGAGCAGCACGGATGCCAGGCGTGGAAACTGTTTTGCGCTCAAGGCGAAAGCTCCGCAGAGGTGCAGCGCACGTGCATAAACAAGGGATCGCACCGTGCATGCAAGTGTGCCGGAAAGCTCACCACATATCCCGTTGCAGCAGGTTCGCCATCCGGATAATCGGTGCTCAACAATTGCGCGCCGCTGGCGAGCATCGCATCGCGGCGGGTAGTGTCGTTGCGCGCGGCCTCCTTGAGGTCGGCATCGGTGCGCGTGCGTACCAGATAGCCCTGCTTGACCAGGTTTGCGATGCTGGCAGCATCGCCGTCGTTGCGTTCGGTGAAGGCGGCATCCTCGGCGCCTGGCATGGCGTTGGTAAAAAAGACACGGCTGCGCAGCGAAGGGTGGCCCTGCAGATACGCCGGTCCCACCCAGCGCTGGTCGAGCAGAAAAATCACCTTGCCGCGCGCACGTTGCAGCGTGGGCCAGCCTTGTTGCCGAATGGCGGCGTTGAGCGTGACGAACCGGCCACGCACGTCGTCCGGGCTAAGGTAGGCATCACGCGGAAATACCGCGCGCACTTCCGTATCCAGCGCATCCAGCGCCTTGCGGTCGAATGGCTCCGGCTCCACCACGGGATACGGCTTGCGCGCCGGCGACAGCACGGTTTCCACCAGGATGAAGATCGGCAGGTGCGTGGGATGCGCGCGTGACCAGGCACGGATCTCAGCCAGGCACGCCTTGAACGGCTGGCAATTGCTGCGCTGGTCCAGATCCTGGATGTGCATCACCTTGAAGCCCGGCCGCTGCATCACGGCCGGATCGGCGAACGGCGGATCGGGTGGCAACCCCGCTTGGCGTACCAGCGCGTCAATGGCCGGATGCGCATAACGGCCGCCTTTGGCATCGCCATACACGTCCAGTTCGAGTTGGCGCACGCCGTCATCGAGCTGCTTGGTCAAGGAAGGATGCGCGTAATCGAGCATGGCGAAAGTGGCCGGATCGAAATGCTTCCAGATCACCGCTTCGCTGGCGCCAAGCCCGGCGTGATAGCTGTTGTGGCTGCCGATGTACTGCAGTTGGTTGAGGCGCAAGTCTGCGCTTTGCATGGCAAGCGCCGCTGTCGAGCAGCATGCGAGCATCGCGGTAAGCAGCTGCCCCGCAATACGCGCGGTGGTGGTGTGGCGCGATGCAAGGAAGTGCGTGGTGTCATTTCGGGACATGCATGGCCCGTCGGGATGATGTGTGAGATTCAATCGATCTATATAGGTGTTTTTTGATGCAGGAAGCTTGCATGTACATGACACGTCCATGAATGAAGCGCCATGTCATTTAGACGTCTAAACGAAATCGTGCGAAAGGTGGTGGTCATCGTGCCGTGCGCAAATGCTTCATGTTACTGCCATCGAATTTTCATGCACGCTCCCTAGTTTGGCCGACTTTCGCTTGCCGCTTTGGCGGCGAGCGCTTGAGGTTCCTACTTGGAGTGCGTTGCGATGTACCGTACAAAAAAGCGTTTGTTGGCGTATTCGATTCTTGCCGCCATGGGAGGCCTGCTGCTGGTGCCGACCGTGCAGGCCGGCGATGTGACGGGCCTGCTTGCCGATCCGGCCACGGGCAAGCCGCTGGCCGGCGCAACCATCGCCATTGCCGCAACCGGGCAGCGCGTGCAGGCCGACGCGGCCGGTCACTTTGTGTTGAAGGACCTGCCCGCCGGGCATTACACGCTGTCGGCTGCAGCGGGTACATCGCGCAGCTTGACCGCAGCGGTGGACGTACCGCAGCAAGGTACGGTGACGGCGGTCTTCAACAATGCCACCTCGCTGACCAGGATCACCGTAGCGGCGAACCGCTACGACGCCAGCCAGCTGCAGATGGACGCCACCAATACGGTGAACGTGTTGTCGGCGGACGACCTGAAATACACCGCCGTGCATAACGTGGCCGAAGCGCTGGGCCTGCTGCCCGGCGTGAATGTGTTCAACACGGGGCAATCGTATTTCGGCGGCATCGACGGCGCATCGCGCGGCGAAGGCATGTTCACCTCGGTGCGCGGCTTGAATGCCGAGTACAACGTCAACCTGATCAATGGCGTGGACGTGGCGCAGGGCATGGCCTATAGCCGCGGCGTGCAGCTCAGCCTGCTGCCGCCCTCGGGCTTGCAGACCATCGTGCTCAACAAAACGTCTACTGCTGACATGGATGGCGATGCCATCGGCGGCACGATCGATTTCCGCACGCCGACCGCCTTCGATTTCAGTGCGCCGACCAGCGGCAGCATCACCGCCAGCGGCCGCGTGGAAAGCCGGGCGCGCGATTACGGCGACAACGGCCTGGGCGGCGGGCTGGCCGGCCAATTTCAGACCAAGCTGGGTTCGGCACAGCAGTTCGGCATCTACGCCAGTGCGTATTACGACAGCCGCAGCTACGTGAACAGCGAAGCCGCCGCAGCCACGGCGGCGCTGGGAGACGGCACGTGGGAGTTTGCGCGCACCACCGCATCGGGCGACAACGCAGCCGGTTTCGATCCGCTGCGGAACCTGGAAAGCACCGGCATGTACATGGGCACCTCCTCGGGCTACACGCATCGCTACGGCGGCAACGTGGCGCTGGATTGGAAGGTGGACGACACGCTGACCACCTATGCGCGCCTGAGCTACGCCTACGCCAAGACCGAACAGGACACCACCTACCTGCAGCTGATTCCGGCCAACGTGAAATACGCACCGATCGGCACCACCGGCCTCTATCAGCCGGTGATCGGCCGCATCGCCACGCGCTTCTGGTACGAAACCAATCCGGAGAAGGCGGACCTGGGCACCTTGCAAGTGGGCGCCGACAAGAACGTGGGCGGCTGGACCTTCTCGCCCAATCTTTTCTACAGCTGGGGCCACAACGATCGCCCGGATCATGTGGAAATCTCGGCGCGCAACGACGAGTATTCCTCTGCCAATTTCCCTTATGGCGCCAGCACGGTGATGAGCTATGGCGCGAACGGCTTTCCGTACCCGATGCTGACGCCGGCGATGACGGCGCAGTTCAACAGCGTATCCACCCTGTACGCGCGGCGCGCGGGCGAATTGACCGAATCGTACAGTGGCCAGGAAAAAGGCGGCGCGAAGTTCGACGCGCGTTACGACTTCAACGACGGCGCACTCACATCGCTGCAGATGGGCGTGAAATACATCGACAGCCACCGCGAGTTCACCAATCGCGACTGGACCACCAGCAAGTACACCGACCAGCGCAGCTTCGGTTCGTTGGGGCTGATCGACGGCTACTACGCGTCGGTATTCCCGGGCGTGTACGGCTATGACGTGCCGACCATCAACCAGGCGGCGCTGAAGCGGCTGATCGCTGCGAACGTGGTGCCCGGCGATCTCGACACCTGCAGCAGCCTCTACATCAATAACTGGAACTGCAACACGCAGCGCGCCAACGAATCGGTGAGCTCGGCCTATGCCATGGCGACGCTCAAGTGGGGCGACCTGGAAGTGATTCCGGGCATGCGCTTCGAGCATACCGACATCCGCAACAATTTCTGGGTGATTCCGCAGGACGCCTCCGGCAACGAGCTGCCCGGCTACTTTGCCAAGAACTTCACCCATTACGACGAGCCGCTGCCCAGCCTGTTCGTGAACTACCGCCCGAGCGACGGCGCGGTGTACCGCGGCGCGATCTGGACCAGCTATACACGGCCGGCCTTCGTGCAGTTGGGTGGCGGTTCGCAGGTGAGCGTGTCGGCCGATGGCCTGACCACCATCACCGAGGGCAATCCGGAACTGAAGCCGATCGAATCGCTCAACATCGATCTGTCTGGCGAGTGGAGCAATCAGCACGGCGGCCATGCCATGCTGGCCGGCTTTTACAAGAAGCTGTCCAACTACATCTATGAAGCGGGCAGCAATCCGGTCAATGCCGGCACCATCGACAGCGGTTCGATCCAATACATCAAGCCCATGAATGGCGGCGATGGCCGCGTGTACGGCATCGAGGCGGCAGTGCGCCAGAAGTTCCAGGATATGCCGGCGCCGCTGGATGGCTTCGGCGTGGGTTTCAACCTGACTGGCCAGCACACTTCGGTGGATCTGGGTATGGCGGGTTTTCATAACGAGCGTATCCAGAACGCGCCGGACCTGATGGCCAACGGCGAGCTGTTCTACGAAAAGAACGGTTTTTCGCTGAACCTGAGTTACCACTACGCTGGCTCGTATATCTCCACCTACGATTATCTGGGGCAGGGCGCAAGCTGGGACGATTTGTGGGTGCGGCCGATGACACGCGTGGACCTGCATGCCGGTTACGCCTTCTACGACAATTTCCAGGTGGACCTGTCTATTTCCAATCTGACCAAAAACTATTCGTATTGGTCGCACGTCGGGAAGAACAACCTGGCGCTGTCCGATATCGTGGATTCGGGCATGACCACCCTGGTAACGCTGAAGTACTCTTTCTGACAGAAACAATAAAGGCGCGGGAAAACCCCGCGCCTTTTTGTTTTTTCTTATCGGGCAGTTCGGCCTCTCACCCCTCCTGCTGCCAAAGGAAGCAGGACAGAGGCCAAACCTGGCATCAACGGCGCTTGACCCGGCGACGCGTTGCCTTTTTCGCAGCCTTCCTCGCCGGCCCAGCCTTCTTGGCGGAAGCGCCATCGATCAGCAGGCTTTCCGCCGTGACGCCGCGCTTTTTCAGCGCCGCCACGAACCACAGCGGGCGCTTGCCGCGTCCGGTCCAGGTCTGCGAAGGATCTTCGGGATTGCGGTATTTCGGCGCCACCGTGCGCTTGCCGGCTTTGGCTGCGCCACGACCGCCGCGAGTGGGATAGACGTCGGCCAAGGTCAGCCCGGCGTTGCTGAGCAGCGCATCGATTTTCTGGCGAATGCTCTGGACTTGGCTGGATTTGGCTTCCTGCATTTGTGCTTCCGCGTTGGCAATGAGCGATTGGAGTTCTTTCGGTGAAAGGGTTTTCAGGTCAATGGCCATGACTGGTCCTTATAGTGGTTTTATGGGCGAATGCCGGGCATCAAGCTAGTCAATATGAACGGATTTTGCAAATCCTTTTAACGAGATGGCCTGCAAGCCTGTCGATGTTTTTTTTAAGTAAGCACACTGGGGCGTGCAGTATTTTCATCGATTTAGGGATGCTCTGATTAATTCAGCGTGGGCCGCAGCGGCCCTGTGTGTTCGCAGAGCACAGGGCCATCGGCGAAGGCAGACTGGCGGTCTGTCGAGACGATGGACCGACGCTATGCGGACACACAGGGTCGATGCGGCCTGCGGTGGATTAAATCAGAGCATCCTTAGGTCGTGACGCTTCGGATAAACCTTATTGAAAAGGAGAACGGCGTCTCCGTTATGCGCGCTTTTTGCGCCTATAACCTGGATACGGCGTGGGCATTAGCGCACTACACGCCTTATACACACCCTGGTGTTAGATTCGGCCAGACGACGGCGCTTTCAAGACAGATAGGGGAATCACGCATGTTCCGCAAATCATTCGGTTTTGCTTCGCGTAGTGGCGTTGCCGCCATGGCGCTTACAGCGCTGCTTTCCACCGCGGCCTTTGCACAGGCACCGGTAACCGGCCTCGGGCAATCGTGGCCCAATGCAGCGGATGTCAGCGTCAGCCCGCATTACCACGTGTATGTTTTCGTTCGCGACGGTATTCGCTATATCCAGGTCAACGATTTGAATGGCACGGTGCGTGCCGCGGTGGCCGTCGCCGACGATGTGGTGCTGGTGTTGCCGGTAGGCGCGGACGCGCAATACGTAACGACGCGGCACGGCTTTGCCCAGCCGACGCAAAATGCCGGCGTGGCGGAGACCGTTTATAGCGATCGTAGTACGCGTATTACAGCGACGCCGACGAGTACGGGGGCGTTGCAGGTCAATGTGGCTACGACGCCGGTTATTGCGCCGGCGATCTGCACCAGTCCGGGCAATTGCGGCAACCTCAACTGACCGGTTGCCATGCGTACCTTCTTATCGAAGGTACAGTTCATGTAAGGCAGCAGGAGCCGCACCGGCTGGCTCCTGCACGCGCGAGCTGACGTCGTGCAGCAGGGCGGTGATGCGCAGTGCGTCTCGTCGGCTGGACGTATGCAATTCACCGCTGTAGAGGCGAGCGTAATCGCGCAATGCAGCCGTGCCAAGCTTGTTTGCGCCCAGCTTGGCCGCCAGGTGTTGGCCGTCTTGCGCAATAAGTGGCGTCTCTGTGGCGGCGTCGCCTTTCGCCTCAATGCGTAACACGGCCCAGCGTTGCCCGTGACTGAATCCGCCGCGCAGCACGATGGTGATGACGGGCCACGCGCGTTGCTCAAATACGTGCACGACGGCTTCGCAGGCCAGGCGATAAATGGCCGCATGGACGCTGGGAGAGAGCTGGCTCAGCCCGCGGCCCTGCAATTCGAAGCGGTAGGCAATGCCGGCCTCGTCCAAAGCACGTCCAATGGTTTCGCGCAAGGCGGCTGGCAAGCCGCGTTCGCGCCAGGCGGTGGGATGCATGGATTCCACCAATTGATAAACCTGGTTTTGTGTGGTGGCCATTTGCTTGTAGTAACTCTGGCCTTCCATGGCTGAAAGCATATGTTTGAAGCGATTGAGCAAACGCATCTGCGTCAGCTGGAGGGTGCCGGCGATTCCTTCGAGTGTCTGCGATGCGTGCCGCATTCGCAGTTCGCACAAATAAAGCCCTTGTTGCGCAAGCTTGATGGCTGCTTTTGCATCGGTGCGCTCCTGCTCTTCAGCGGCGTTCTGAATGCTGACGCGAACGCCAAGTGCGAACAGGCTTGTGACCGAGAACGCAATCAGGGTCTGCGCTCCCATGACGTCCAGGTCTCCTATGAACGAATCCATGTTCAGGAAGATGCAGATGATGGCTGCCGTGGCGCCGACCGCGGCGCCACGCCAACCGTGCTTCATGGTGAGCCACGCTGCCGGAAGCAGCATGGCCATGCGTACTACCGGTTTGATGTTTGTGGGCGCATGCAGATTGAGCCAATAAAGCACGGCCAGTGATGGCAGCAGCAAAATAAAGAATTCCTGCGAAAGCGGATTGCCGATCAAGCCGGTAAAGCGGGCGCGCCAAGGCTGCGGCCGTTGCAGCTTGAACATCAAGGCGAGAGGCAAAATGGTGAGTATCCCTATATAGCGCCCCAGAAAAAGCTGCGCGCCATCGATGCTGTGGAAATGATAAGGATTGGGCGTTCCAGCGGGTTGCACCACAACAAGCAGCAACGCAGTAGCGATGGCCGAAAGAACAACTGTCGACAATGCGACGCATGTGAACAGCGCTTTGGCCCCCACCAGATGCTTTGATGGGAACAGGCCCAGCCTGCGTCTGCACCACGCCACGACCGGCATGACATACAAGACCGAGGGAATCGAATTGCCGATGCACCATGCCAGGCCGAAAGGCGCTTGTGCTGGCGAGGCGTAATAGATCGATGGCCCGAGCTCAGCCAGCGCAAGCGCCGGCCAATAGCGGTAGGGCAATAGCAAGAGGCAGCTCAGCCGCAGGCCGCTGACGATGTGCCAGATACCTACCGAATAAGGCCGCAAGAGGGTAAAGGCGCTTCCGTACACGACGAAAACCGCCAACTGCCGCAACCACTTGTTTTCCATGATCGATTTCATCGTCGATGCACCCCTGAGCTTTGAGTTAAGCGCGCCCCTGCCGTCCGTTGCGATGTGACATCCGATGGTGCATTACAGGTAAAGCTTAGACCGTGCCATGGGTGCCTCCACGTGGGTCTAGAGGCCGCAGGCTTGCTGTTTAGCGGCAGCGGTGGCGTTTTTAATCATCATACGCGCCCGGGTCTGGGAAACGTGAAAAACGCGGAACATCAGGGTTTTTTCATGCGTTCACAAGGACTGGCGATGGCCCGCGCTGACAGGCATATCCATCCCGTTGGCCGCTGAACGATGCGGGCAAAAGCCGCGCGGGCGGTGGAAGGCGCATTTGCCTATGAGATAATGGGCAGTCCCGTCGCACACTTCGTTCCCATGACCCTCCCGAAAGACGCTTTCCGCCGCTTCCAGGAAGAGCTTGCGGCTCTTGATAAGGAGATCGAGCAACGTTCGCCCAAAAGCAGGAAAGAGACGGCCAAACAGGCCGCCCTGAGCGCCATGGAGAGGGCCAAGGAAGAGTTTCTTGCATTGAAAGCGCGCCACAATCTGACCATCGCGGACGTGGTGTCCTTTTTCCCGGAGGAAGAGGGGATTGCCTATCTGCAAAGCCTGATTGCGCAGCAGGCCGAGCCCAAGCCGCGGCGGGGGCGCAAGCCGAAGGGCGGCCAGGTGCCATAGCCGCGGCCCCATGGCAGGTCCGCATCGGCGCTCCTGGCCTCTCCTGGGAACAACCTGCCCTATCAGGGCACAAGCACGACTCGCCCGGGCGCGCCTTGCGCAGCGGCTTCATAAGCCGTTCGCCCTTGCACCAGCGGATAGCGATGGGCGATTACGGGCGGATCGAATTTGCCATGGTCGAATTCCCGCGCGATGGCCTGCATCAGCCGCGCCGATTCGACCACGCCCAGCTTGGCGCTGTCGGCGCCAAGCAACTGCGTTTCGTTGTGGTAGAAGTCGACCAGGTCGAACGTTACCCGGCGCTGCCCGGTGGCGCTGATTTCCACCACCCGGCCGCGGCGCCTGGCCAGCGCCAGCGCCGTTTCGAAAGCCACCCCGCCCACGCTGTCGAACACCACGTCCACGCCATCGGCCAGGCCATCCAGGCTGCGCACGGCGGCGGCGACGTGTTCGTCGAACGGCACGAAGGCGTGGATGCGTTTGCCGGCCGGCGAGCTGGCGTCGACCGGATGCCGGTCGATGCCGATGATGCGGCAGCCCAGCGATTTGGCAATTTGCGCCACCGCGCCACCGACCCCGCCACCGGCGCCGATCACCGCGATCGTTTCGCCTGCGCGCAGTTGCGCATAATCGACCACGCCCAGCCACGCCACCACGAAATTCACGCCGATGGCCGAGGCTTGCGCGTGATCGAGCGCAGCCGGTTTGCGTACCAGGGCGGCGACCGGCACCTGGACGTATTCCGCATGCGTGCCATCGCGGACAAAGCCGATATCGCCACCGGTGCCCCACACTTCCACGCCGCGCCACGCCAGCGGCCCTTGCTCCACCACGCCGCTGAAATCGCGCCCAGGGATGCGCGGCAGCGTGGTCTGCGCAAAGTGGCCCGCTACGTTCTTGATGTCGCTGGGATTGACCGAAGCGCTATGCACGCGCACCAGCGCGCTGCCGGCATCCGCGCCGGGCGTGGCCACGTCGACATACTCCAACACATCCGGGGCGCCGTGGCGGGTGAATCGCAGGGCTTTCATGCGGAGCTCCAGGCTGACAGAGGGCGGACGGAGGTGAGGCGGTCTCCATGCATACCGGTAAGACCGCCCTAAGCTAATCTGCGCAAAATGGCCAACAGGGACAATAGCTCCCGCCAGGTGGGACGAAGGTAAACGGCAGCATGCACATCATTCTGGTCGAAGACGACCTACCCTTGGGCGAAGCCATCAGGCAGGCGTTGGAGCGGCTTTCCTACGCCGTGACCTGGCTGCGCGACGGACGCGAGGCGCTGACGGCCATGCGCGACCAGACGGCCGACCTGGTGCTGCTCGACCTGGGCCTGCCCAACAAGGATGGCCTGGACGTGCTGGCCGAAGCGCGGCGCTCGCAGGTGAACACGCCAGTGATCGTGATGACGGCGCGTGACGGACTGGAAGCGCGCGTGCGCGGCCTGGATGCCGGCGCAGACGATTATCTGGTCAAGCCGTTTCACCTGGAGGAGTTGAGCGCACGCATCCGCTCGCTGACGCGCCGTGCGCAAGGTTTGGCCGCCAATCGCATCGACGTGGGTGTGATCAGCCTGGATATCGGTACTTGCGAAGCGGAGTACCGCGGCAAGCGCGTCGAACTCACGCGCCGCGAATTTTCCCTGTTGCGCATTCTGATGGAACGCGCCGGCCGCATCGTGCGCCGCGAGCAGCTGGAAAATTCCCTGTACGGCCTGGATAACGCGGTGGGCAGCAGCGCCCTGGAAGTGCAGATTCACGCCTTGCGCCGCAAGCTCAGTTTCGATGCCATCCGCACCATTCGCGGCGTGGGCTACATGATTCCAAGGGATCCCACGTGAAGCGGCTGAGCCTGCGCGGGCGACTGCTGTGGATGATCATCGCCGTGCTGGTTGCCGTGCTGTTGCCGCTTGGCTTGTACAGCTATCACCGCACACTGAAGGAAACGCGCGAATTGCTGGACGGGCGCCTGGCGCAATCGGCGCGCACGCTGGATGTATTGATCCGGCACGCCGGCCTGGATGCGTTGCGTCTGCCGACGCAGGGTGCCCTGGTAGTGCCGATCCTGAGCCGCGAGGAAGAAGAACAGCTCCTGCACACGCGTACCTACGAAACCGAGGTGGGCTATCAGGTGTTCGACATGCACAACCGCATGCGCCTGACCACCGCCAACCTGGCGCAGCTGCCGTTGCCGCCGGCGCCGGTTTCCGGTTTTGAAAACCGTTTCTTCGAGGGTTACGGCTGGCGCATCTTTACCCTGGTGGATGACGTCAACGATGTGGTGATCCGCGTTGGCGAGCGCGACGACAGCCGGCGGGATATCACGCATGCCTTGCAACTGGACCTGGGCTTGCCGCAACTCTTCGGCCTGCCGCTGCTTGCGCTGCTGGTGGGCTGGGCGGTCAAGCGCGGCTTGCGCCCACTCGAACGTTTGCAGCAAGCGCTGACGTCGCGCTCACCGGGGAGTCGTCAGCCGATCCATTTGGATAACTCGCCGCGGGAACTGCAACCGGTAGTGGATGCACTGAACACGCAATTGGAACGCCTGGAGGATGCGCTGGAACGCGAGCGCCGCTTCAGCGCCGATGTCGCGCACGAACTGCGCACGCCGCTGGCTTCCACCATGATCCACCTGGATGGCGCCATGGCCGCGGCATTGCCTGTCGATGCGCAGGCTGCGCTGACCAGTGCGCAGTCCGGCCTGGCGCGCCTGGCTCGGCGCATCGAACAATTGCTGGCGCTTGCACGGCTGGAAGCCGGTGCCGCAGCGGGCCAGCGCGGCGTGGTCGACTTGATTACGGTGGCCATGAACGTGATCGACGAACTCGCGCCGCTGCTTGGCGAAAGCGGCGTGGAATTCGCCTTCGCCGAACACGACGACAGCTTGAAGATCGACGGTTACGAAGCTGCACTGGCGGCGTTGCTGCGCAACCTGATCGAGAACGCCATGCATCATGTGCCGATGGGCGGGCAGGTGCAGCTCTCCATGCGCCGCTCGCAAGGCGCCGTCGTGATCGAAGTGATCGACAACGGCCCCGGCATTCCCCCGGAGCGGCGCGCCGCCGTATTTGCACGCTTCCACCGGGAAGGCAGCAGCGGCGACGGTTATGGTTTGGGGCTGTCGATCGTGCAACGTGCAGCGCAATTGCACGATGCCGCGATTGAGTTACTTGATGCGCCGTCGGGGAGGGGGCTGCGTGTGCGGGTCGCGATTCCGGGTACGCCGCTTGCGTAGACGATTCGAGTCGCCATTTCGTCGGCGACGAAGGCATGCCGAGATATCGAGCGGGGAGTTGATCAGATGCGTTGGTGCCCGGAGCCGGGATCGAACCGGCATGACCTTGCGGTCGAGAGATTTTAAGTCTCTTGCGTCTACCTGTTTCGCCATCCGGGCGGGAGGGGCTGCCGAATGACCGGCTGCAGGCGCGCGGATCGTAGCATGCACCTTGCGCAAACGGAGCGGGTGGCTCCGTTTTGGTTGAATCGATCTCAAGCCACCGCGCTTTCCAGCGGTTGGCCTGGGCGCGCGTATTGCGCCAGGCGAATGGTGGAAGCGGGACCCGGCATTTCCACGCAGGTGCTGCGGCCCGAGCGGTTGTGCTCGTCGCGGGCGGCTTCGCGCGCCAGTTGAATGGCGGGTCCCAGGCGCAGCTGACTGAACAGCGTGGCCGAGTCCCTTCGAATGCTCCAATCACCATCGGGCGACTGTCTGAGCGAGTAGATCACCATCGATACACTCCGGCAGGGGGTGGAGGAATGCGTGACTTACAATAGCTATTTCGTTAATGATGGCACCAAAATTAGGACGTGTATGTAGGCAATTTCCTACCTTGAGTGTGGGTGCCGTCTTGAGATGGAAATTCCTTTTGGAACGCGGGGTTATCGACTTGCAATGTGTCAGAGACCTGCCTACTTTGCGAAGGCACAGTTCCTAACCAAGGAGGGCGCCAGATGATTGACGTTGTACTAGTAGACGACCACGAGCTGGTAAGAACCGGTTTCAGAATGATCCTGCAGCAGCCGGACATGCGCGTTTGCGGCGAAGCGGCCAATGCCGAAGATGGCCTACGGCTGATTCGCACCAGCAAGCCGCATATCGCCCTGGTCGACGTGCACATGCCCGGCATGAGCGGCATTGAGCTGACCGAGCGCATCGTGCGTGCCAACCTGCCCACGCACGTGATCGTGGTGACGGTAGTGGAGGATGCCCGCTTTCCGAAACGCCTGCTGGATGCCGGCGCGCATGGCTACCTCACCAAAAGCTGCGCGGCGGAAGAGCTGCTCAACGCCGTGCGCCAGGTCGCCGGCGGCCGCCGCTACCTGGCGCCAGCGGTGGCGCAGCAACTGGCGTTGGCGACGCTGGATGGCGATGGTTCGCCGTTCGATGCGCTCTCCAGCCGCGAGCTGGAAGTGGCCATGATGCTGGTGCGTGGCAAGGCGTTGACTGCTATCGGCGAGCAGTTGAATCTGAGCCCGAAAACGGTCTCTACCTACAAGCAACGCCTGATGGAAAAACTGCAGGTCGATCATGTCATCAGTCTGGCGCACCTGATGACCGTGCACGGCTTGCTGGATACGCACAACAACCAGGTTGGGAGCTGAGGTCAGCCTCGATACGTATTCAAAGTCATGAAAAAAGGGCCGGACGCGATGTCCGGCCCTTTCCGTTTGTGCGCGTTCCTGCTGACGAAGTCAGGAAAGCCTGCTGTCCCGCTGTTGGCCGTCATGCAGGTTTTCCTCATCTGCAGAGGATGGCTCCTTGGCGCTGGCGTGCTCGGCAAGGCCGTGCGGCGGTTCTGTCGGTGCTTGCGGATGCAGAGGCGTGGAGAGCAAGTCGCCTTGTTCGGGCTGATGGATGATCGGCGCCGGCGTCACCGTGACCGGTTCTTCGTGAACCACGATGGCAGCCGGGGGTTCGACGAGCATGGGTTCGTCAGCATGCTTGGCCTCGGTGACCATCACCGTGGTTTCGTTTGCTGCCGGCTCCACCTCGTGTGGCACCGTGACGGTGACAACCTCGGCTTGCGCGACGGCAGTTTCTTCCCGGGCTTGCACAGCGCTAGCTTCGACCACCGCGGATGTTTCCGCTTCCGCCTCGGCTTCGCGCACCGGAATGGGCGGCAACACCGGCAGGTTGAAGGATGACGGTACGGGGGCTGGGGCAATGATCAGTGGCGCGGGGGAGTGGTCGTCTTCGACTGCTGCGATGACGGGATGCGATTCCAGCGTCGTCACCTTGATCGGCTCGGCATCGGCAACCGCCTGTTTCACCATGGCCGGCTCGTGGTTTTCGGTCAGCGGCGTAGCGTGGGCAGCTTCCGGCGTGAATGCCGGCGCCGGCGTGGGTGCAGGCGCCGCAATCACGGAATGAGCCGCTTCAGGCTTTTGGGCCTGTGCTATGTCGGCTTCCGGCGCGGAAGCTTCGTCGTCGCGATCCTCATCGTCCAGATCCAGCGCATGAGCCTGTTCGTTCTGCACGCCATCGGCCGCTGCACCTTCGTGACGACGACGGCGACGGCCACCGCGACGTCCGCGACGGCGGCGCGACTGGCCCGTGCTTTCCGCCGATGCTGCTGTTTCGCCGGTAGGTGTGCTGCCTTCAGTCACCGTGGCGACGACCGCATCGGCTTCGGCGGAGGGCTTCGGCGCTTCCACCGGTTTGGCCGCCGGCGGATTCACCGGCTGCTGTTGCGCCTGACGCTCCGCTACCGGTTGACGCGGCGGGCGCTCTTGCTGGGGCTGCTTGGCGGCCTCGACGTTCTGCGGCTTGTTCGTGCGCGGTTCGGCGGTAGCCGCTTCGCTGGCTTGCGCCGCTTTTGGCTGCCGCTGCTGTTGTTCCTGCTTGCCTTGCTGCGGGCGCGCCGGCTGCTCCTGACGCTGGCGCTGCTGCTGGTTCTTGGCCTGTTGTGGCGCACCGCCGCCGCGGGCTTCGCGTTGCTGGTTCTGGCGTTGCTGCTGGCCTTCACCGCGTGTGCGTTGCTCGCCGCGGCGATGGTCCTGCTGTTGTTTGCTGCGTGCGGCTTGCGGCGGCGTGGCCACCGGGGCGGGGGCAGGGGCGGGGGCCGGCGTGTCATTGCCGCGGAACAGGCTGAACAGCTTGGACAGGAAGCCGCCTTGCGCTGGCGCGGGAGTCGGTGCAGGCGTAGCAGCGGGCCGGCGCTGCGGCCTGGCTGGCGGCGCGGCAACGACGGGTGCGGCGGCGGATTCTTCTTCTTCACGCAGCGGCGCGGGGCTGCTGGGCACGATGCCGCTCACTGCCGGCTGCTCGCTGCTGCCGAGCATCTGGCCCATCTTGCGCACCACGTTGGCTTCTTCGGCGGTGAGGCGCTCGTAGCTGGGCTTGCTGTGCTCGCCCATGTCGGCTTCGCGGATGCGCTGGATTTCGATGTGCGGCGTATCGAGTTTGTCGTCCGCCACGATCACCACGTGCACCTTGTTGCGCAGTTCGATCTCGACCACGCTGGCGCGCTTTTCGTTGAGCATGTAGTTGGCCACGCTTTGCGGGGCCTGCACCAGCACCTGGCCGGTGTTGTCCTTCATCGCGTGTTCTTCGATCAGGCGCAGCGTGGACAGCGACAGCGATTCCACGCTGCGGATATGGCCATGGCCTTCGCAGCGCGGGCAGACGATCTGGGTGGCTTCGCCCAGCGAAGGGCGCAGGCGCTGGCGCGACATCTCCAGCAGGCCGAAGCGCGAGATGCGGCCGATCTGGATGCGCGCGCGGTCGAGCTTGGCCGCATCCTTCAGGCGCTCTTCCACTTCGCGCTGGTGCTTGGGGCTGTCCATGTCGATGAAGTCGATGACGATCAGGCCGCCGGCATCGCGGATGCGCAGCTGGCGGGCGATTTCCGTCGCCGCTTCCAGATTGGTGTTGAACGCCGTCTCCTCGATGTCGCCGCCCTTGGTGGACTTGGAGGAGTTGATGTCGATGGCGGTGAGCGCTTCGGTCTGGTCGATCACGATCGAGCCGCCCGAAGGCAGGCGCACGCTGCGGTCGAACGCGCTCTCGATCTGCGTTTCGATCTGGTAGCGCGAGAACAGCGGGGTGTCGTCCTTGTACAGCTTCAGTTTGCGCAGGGCGTTGGGCATCACCTGCTGCATGAAGTCGCGGGCGTCCTGATACAGCGATTCCTCGTCGATCAGGATCTCGCCGATGTCATTGCGCAGGTAGTCGCGCAGCGCGCGGATGAACAGCTTCGATTCCTGGTAAATCAGGAACGGCGCCTTCTGGGCGCTGGCGGCCTGGGAGATGGCTTTCCAGGTGGCGAGCAGGTAGTCCAGGTCCCACTGCAGTTCTTCGGCGTCGCGGCCCATGCCGGCGGTGCGCACGATCAGGCCCATGTCGTCCGGAACGGTGAGATGCTCCAGGGCTTCCTTCAGCGCCTGCCGGTCTTCGCCCTCGATGCGACGCGAGACGCCGCCCGCCTTCGGGTTGTTCGGCATCAGCACCATGTAGCGGCCGGCCAGGCTGATGAAGGTAGTCAGCGCCGCACCTTTGTTGCCGCGTTCTTCCTTCTCCACCTGGACGACCACTTCCTGGCCTTCCTTGAGCAGTTCGCGGATGTTGGACTTGTACGGGTCCAGGCCCTGCGTGAAGTACTCGCGGGCGATTTCCTTCAGGGGGAGGAAGCCGTGGCGTTCGGCGCCGTAATCGACAAAGCAGGCTTCGAGGGAGGGTTCGACGCGAGTGATGCGGCCTTTGTAGATGTTGGCTTTTTTCTGCTCGCGGGAGGGGATTTCGATATCGAGATCGTAAAGGGTTTGGCCATCCACGATGGCCACACGCAACTCTTCACGCTGAGTCGCGTTGATCAACATTCTTTTCATTGTGTGTGATTCCTCGGCTTGGCCGCGCGTCGCGCGCCGCGGTGGCGCCTGGTGTGGCGGCCTTTCCGGGATCGCGCCGCTGCGGTAAAGCGGCAAAAATAACGGTAACGTTCCCGATACCGGGATGATTCGTTGCACGCACGCCGCATCGTCAGGTCAACAAAACCGGACAAGCGGCTACCCGAACCGTTACGATGAATGGGTGTTTGCAACCGGCTGCCAAGACGGCCGACCGGAGCAAACCTCGCCGGCGTAACAGGCGGGCGCCTGATCCTCAACGGGATGTCGGTGGACCGGGCTGAGCGCTGTGCGAGTATCCTCTCAACCCAGGTTTTTTTCAATGCAGACGGCAACTTCCCCCGATGTACCTCAAGGGGTGCGTCAAGTAGAGATCGGTCCGGAGCGGGACGGTCAGCGCATCGACAACGCCCTTGTGACCCTGCTCAAGGGGGTACCCAAAAGCATGATCTACCGGCTGCTGCGCACCGGCCAGGTGCGCGTGAACGGCAAGCGCGCCAAGCCTGATACCCGCCTCAGCCAGGGCGATATGTTGCGGATTCCGCCGGTGCGGGTGGCCGAGCGGCCGGCAGAAGCCGGGGCGCCCCAGGCTGCCATTGCGTCGGCGGCCGAGGCGGTGATCTTCGAGGACAAGCACTTCCTGGTCATCGACAAGCCGGCCGGCATGGCCAGCCACGGCGGCAGCGGCGTGAGCTTCGGCGCCATCGAGCTGTTGCGCCAGGCCCGGCCCAACGAGCACCTGGAACTGGTCCACCGCCTGGACCGGGACACCAGCGGCGTGCTGGTGTTCGCCAAGACCCGCGCCGGGCTGACCGGCTTGCAGGCGGCGATCCGGGCCGGCGAGGTGACCAAGCAATACCTGTGTCTGATGGTGGGGCATCCGCAGAAAGCCAAGTTCGACGTGAACGTGCCGCTGAAGAAGTTCGTGCTGCAGGGCGGCGAGCGGATGGTGCGGGTGGCCGATGACGGCAAGCCGTCGCTCACCTTCTTCCGCGAAATGGAGCAATACGCCGGCGCGCGCCTGATGGAAGCCACCCTGGGCACTGGCCGTACCCACCAGATCCGCGTACATGCCGCGCACATCGGCCATCCGTTGGCTGGCGATACCAAGTACGGCGACAAGGAAGCGAACAAGCGCTTCCGCGACCGGGGGCTAAATCGCTTGTTCCTGCACGCCTCTCACCTGTCGTTCGAGCTGGATGGGCGCGCCTACGGCTTTTCCACGCCGTTGCCGGACGAATTGAAGTCCGTGCTCGATGCGCTGTCCACGAAAGGCAAAGGCCGGCGCCGCTGATCCAGGGCCGGGCGTTCATTCCCACCTTATAAGAAGAATCGCGCGCTGACTTCGAGCGAGCGCAGCAGTGCGCCTCCGGCGAGTGCCGATTCCACCAGCAATGCGCAGACCGCGTGCGCCAGGGCCACCGGCAACACGCTGCGCGAGCGCAGAAAGCACCACGCCCACCACAGCTCGCCGACCAGGCACAACTGCATCAGCATGCCGTTGGGGGTGTGCAACAGCGCGAACACCAGCGCCACCGGCACGATGGCCCAGCCCGGCCGGGGCAGGATCTGCTCGAAACGGCGCAGCAGCACGATCAGCATCAGCCACTGCTGCAGCCAGGCCCAGGCGAAATAGGCCAACACGTGGCCCAGCAGCAAGGCGCGCGGCGCGTGGCCATAGCAAACCACCAACAGCAGCGTCAGCGGCAGGGCGGCCAGCGGCCAAAGCCAATGGCGTCCGGCGTCGGGCCAGCGCCATAGCCGCGGCAGATGCCGGCGCTCGATCGCCAGCGCGTAAGCCAGGCCGCCGGCAAAGGCCGTCACGCCGAGCGGGGTCGGGCGGAGCCCCCAATGCAGGCCGATGATCAGCCACATCGGGCCGAGCAAGCAGCCGGCGATCTCGATCCATGGACGCAAGCGGCCCTGCACGGGGTGCAGCACCAGCCATAGCAGCGCCAGCAGATAGGCGATGCAGGCGCTCCAGCCCCAGCCCGGATGGGGGCGCGCCACCGGTTCGGCCTGCGGTGTGTCGCCGGCGGCTACGGTCAGCGCGGCCGGCCAGCGTTCGCGCAGTTGGTCGCGCCATGCCAGCATGGCTTCCGCGTTGCCGCCGGCAGGCAGGCGGAACAGCGGCATGGCCCAGTTTTGCGCGCGGGCGGTAATGCGTTCGATGTCCTGCTGCGTAGGGTGGCTGGGCAAGTCGACCGCAACGTCCTGCAATCGCAGCATGGGTTGGGTCGTCAGCAAGGCTGCCGAGGAGAGCCGCAGGCTCCCGCCCCGTGGCAGTTGCAGGCGCAGGCGCAGCATCTGCGCAACGCCCAGCTTTGCGCAGGCGCCAGGTTCGGAGCCGTTCCACGTCAGGTTTCGCAGATCGATGCGCAGGCTGCTCATATCTGCCGTCAGCGCATGGACAGCAGGCGCCAGGCAGGCAGATGCGTGGCTATCGCCCTGCCACACCAGGCCAACCGTGCCCGCCATATTGCTCTGCAACGCCAGCTGCAGGACGGGCCAGTGCTTGAGATCCACCGACCAGGCAACCGGCAAACCCAGCTCGAACGGCGTGCCATCCGCGCTGGTGACGCGCAGGGCATCGCCATCCCGCACCACCGTCGCGTTGCCGAACGCCCGGCCTGCCACCAGATCGCGGGGCTTGCGCAAGGGCCAATGCCACAGCGGCTGGCCGGATTCGACGCGCGCAAGCTGCTGCCGGGCCTGGTCCAGCAACGCCGCCGCGGTTATCTGCGCGGCCAGACGGCCAAGCGCCAGGCAGGCCACAAGCGCGACCAGCACATAGCCGGCGCAGATCAACGCCGCGCGTGAACGCCTGGTTTCGCTCAACGTTCGAGCAGAGCGTCGACGCGCGCAGCGCAGATGAAATCGTTCAACGACAGGCCGCCCACGTCATGCGTGGACCAGCGCAGCTTGCAATGGCCGTAGCCGGCCTCGATGTCTGGATGGTGATCCTCGTGGTTGGCCATGAAGCCCACCGCGTTGATAAAGCCCAGCGTGTGATGAAAGTTCTCGAAGCGGAAATCCTTCACCAGGGCGTCAGCTTGCGCGCTCAGCTTCCAGCCCGGCACCAGCGGCAGCAGAGCGGCCACGGCCGCTTCGTCCAGCGCATGTTCCTTGCCCTTGCGCGGCTGGCAATGCTGGGCGGATAGCGGTTGGGCGGTCATAGCGATCTCCGTCGTGTGCGCAAGCGGTGGAACTGTACGCGAAAACGGCGAAAGCGAACATTCGCCAGGAAACAGGACTAAAATGGTGCGGTATCGCCCAAAGCGCGTCGTGCGCAGTTCATCAGGGCGTTTGATGGTTCCGGAGCAGGCATGATCGAGATTTCCGAACGCGCGCAGCAGCATTTCCTGCGCTTACTCGCCCAGCAAGGCATCGACGGACTGGGCATCCGCCTGCGCGTCACCGCACCGGGCACGCCGGCTGCCGATTGCGAACTGGAGTTCTGCGAGCCGCCGGAACTCAGCGGCAACGAATGGACGGTGGAATGCCAGGGCTTCAACTTCTACATTGAAGGCGGCAGTGCGCCGTGGCTGGAAAACGCCACCATCGATTACGAACCCAGCCAGACCGGCGGCCAGTTGAACATCCGCGCGCCGAAGATCAAGGGTGAGTTGCCCGGAGCGGAAGCGGGCCTGGTCGAGCGCGTGCGCTACGTGCTCGAAGCCGAAGTGAATCCACGCATCGCCGCGCACGGCGGACGCGTGAGCCTGCTGGAAGTGGATGCCGATGGCGTGGTGCTGCTGCAATTCGGCGGCGGCTGCCATGGCTGCGGCATGGTCGACGTCACGCTCAAGCACGGCGTGGAAAAAACCTTGCGCGAGCGCGTGCCGGAAATCACCGCTGTGCGCGATGCGACGGATCACAAGGATGGCGCCAATCCGTATTACCGCAAGAAGGAAGGGCAGTCTGCGATGGGCTGACTTATCCCAGGGCACGCATCGGCTTCAGTCGCCCTGCACGTGTCCCTTCAGCGTATCCAGCTTTGTCGGCAGCGACGAATAGTACGTCGCGATATCGTCGATATCCTGATCCGACAGCGTCGCCGTAAAACCCTTCATGATCGGATTGTTGCGGCGGCCATCCTTGTACTCGTGCAAGGCCTGCTGGATGTAGCCGAAATACTGGCCGGCCAAGCGCGGGTACTGCGGATCAACCGCATTGCCGTCCGCGCCGTGGCAGGCAAAGCAGGCTGCGGCCTTGGTTTTGCCGTTTTCGGCGCTTCCGCCAGCCAGGAGCGGCGCCGAAGCCAGCGCAAGAGCCATACCGAACGAGAGCAGCGTGAGCGCGCGTTTCATGCAGATGGAATCCTTGGGCCGTTACTTGGTGGCAATGCTGGAAAGATAGGCGGCGATGTCCTCGATCTCCTGATCGGAGAGGCTCTGCGCCTGCGCCATCATGGTCGGATGCGTGCGATCGCCCGACTTGTACTCATGCAGCGCGCTGATCAGGTATTGCTCGTTCTGCCCGACAATCTTCGGCACTGGATACTGCGGGTACGCGTTGTTGGTGCCAGGAATCCCATGGCAACCGTTGCACGTATAGACGAGGGTACGGCCGTTTTTCTTGTCGCCCGTGGCATGGGCGGGGCTGGAACACAATGCAATGGCAGCAGCGATGGCGGCCAGGCCAAACAATTGCAGTCGAATCATCAAAAGGATCCCCAAGGTTCCAGCGGATGCGTGCAACGTACTCGGCCGAGTATAGGGGGTGCTGCGCGGCCGTCACAATGGGCGCGCGGAGCGATCGGGGAGCGACAAAAAGCCGCGCATCGGCCTGTGTGAATTGCACTCAAGCGAAGCGGGTATCTGGATCATCGCGACAAACCATTCCCTCCCCTGCGAAGTAGGGGAGGGCCAGCGTGGGGTGCGAGCGCAGCGAGCGGCAGGAAGTAGCGTCGCTGCGGCGTATTCCTGCGACCAGACGTCATGGCGACATTCGGCTGTACGCTAAAGCCCAAGCGACCCCACCCAGCCTCACCTACTTCGCAGGGGAGGGAGCGCATCGTGGGGAGATCAAGTTGTATCAACTTGTCATGCTGTTAGATAAGCAGTGGGCAATTTATAGAAGTGCCCTTGAATCAGAGCAGGCTCTTGAGAATATGGATGCCCGCGGCGTACTCGCCGACGATGGTGCCCAGGCACACCAGAAAGAAATTGAGCAGCGTGCGCGCCACGCGGTTGGTCCACCAGCCGCTCCAGTGCACGATGTCGTCGCGCAGGCTTTCGAAATCCGCCACGCGCGGGCGGCGCACCCAGGCTTCCGCCATGGCGCTGATGCCGCCCGAAGGAATGCCCGGGCGGAACGGCTTGATCGGTCCGGCGATGAACGCGGCAAGGACGCTCAAGGGATGCGCACGCGCCAGCAGCGCACCGAGCGCAGATAGGCCGCCAGTGAACAGCACCCAGTCGCGCAGGGCCTGCGCGCCTAGCGCCGCATTGCGATGGAAGGCATAGCCGATGGCCGCAAAAATCAGCAGCACCAAGACCAGGGCCAGCCATTTCGGCCATTGCGCCTTGGGCGGTGTCTTGGCCAGGTCCGCCACGGTCTCGCTCGGATCGGCCTGCTGGATGCGCAAATGCTCGCACAGGCCCTTCAGATGTCCTGCGCCGATCACCACCAGCACCTTGCAGGGGTTCGCCGTTACCGAACGCCCGGCTTCTTCGCGCAGGCGCGCTGCCATGTAGGCGTCGCGTTCGGCGATCAGGCTGCGATACAGCGGCGCCGATTCGCTGGCGAATTCGCTGAAGGCGCTTTCCAGCATGTCGCCTTGCTTGAGTTTCTCGATTTCCTTTTCGTCGATCGTCTCGCGCTCGAACACGCTGGCCAGCATGCCGCCGAGCAACCCGAAACGTTGCCAGAAGCCTACGCTGTGCCAGGCGCGCTTGAGCGTGGTGCCTACTTCGCGATCGACCAGCCATAGCGGCACGTTGCGTTCGGCGGCGCCATCCATCGCCGCCTTCATTTCGGCGCCGGGCTGGATGCCGTACTGGTCGGCCAGGCGCTTCTGGAAAGTCGACAGCACCAGGCTCGCCGCGACCATGCCGGCCTTGCCCTCGCGGATCACGCGGAACAGGTCCATCTGCTTGAACGCTTCCGGATCGCGCATGCCCTGCGCGCGGCTTTCGCACAGCTCCACTGCAATGGCGTCGAACGATTCGCTGGCCAGCAATGCCTTCACCGCATCGACGCTGGCGCGCGACACGTGCGCCGTGCCGAGCACCACATACTCCACCCCGTCGCGGTGTACGCGCTCGATCGGCTGGCCGCTGAGGTCAGGTTTGGCGGGGAGATGGGTTTCAGGGACGCTCATGCAGGTGATGCGAGTGGGAGGGGACACCCAGCATGGAGACTTGAGGTGCCCAGTGCAAGCTTGTCATTGAAAAGCTGAGGATTTGGCCATCAATCGCGAAAGCGCTTGAGCAGGTCGCCGTATGCATCGATCCGCCGGTCGCGCAGGAACGGCCAGATGCGCCGCACGTGCTCGCTGCGCGCCATGTCGATCTCCACGATCAGCAGCTCGCGCTTGTCGCTGCCCGCCTGGGCCAGGAATTCACCCTGCGGTCCGGCCACGAAGCTGTTGCCCCAGAACTGGATGCCTGCGCCCACGCCGGCCGGATCGGGCTCGAAGCCGGTGCGGTTGCATGCCAGCAAGGGAATGCCGTTCGCCACGGCGTGGCCGCGCTGCACGGTGATCCAGGCTTCGCGCTGACGATCCTTTTCGTCTTGCGCGTCATGGGGGTCCCAGCCGATCGCGGTCGGGTACAGCAGCAGCTCGGCGCCGGCCAGCGCCATCAGGCGCGCCGCCTCCGGATACCACTGGTCCCAGCACACCAGCACGCCGAGGCGGCCCACCGAGGTATCGACCGGCTCAAAGCCCAGGTCGCCTGGTGTGAAATAAAACTTTTCATAGAAAGCCGGATCGTCCGGAATATGCATCTTGCGATACTTGCCGGCGATCGCCGCGGAGCGATCGAACACCACCGCGGTGTTGTGATACAGCCCGGCGGCGCGCTTTTCGAACAGCGAGGCGACCACTACCAGCTTCAGCGCTTCGGCCAGCTTGCCGATGCGCGCGGTGCTGTGGCCGGGAATGCTTTCAGCGGCATCGAACTCATGCACCGATTCGTGCTGGCAGAAATACGGACCGTTATGCAGCTCCTGCAGCAGCACGAGCTCGGCGCCGGCCGCGGCAGCTTCGCGCAGGCCGGCTTCGATGGCGTCGAGGTTGGCGTCGCGGCTGCCGCGGTGCGTCTCCTGCAGCAGCGCAACCTTCAGTGTCTTGCGGGTCATGGAAGGGCGTTTCCTGGTCGCCGGGTTGGCGAGAAACGCCTAGTTTAAAGGAGTGGCATGACGGAAACGCATCATCGCCCGTACAGCAGCGTCTGCTGTGCCTTGCCGAGCACATGGCCGTGCAGCATGAAGCCGGCCAGCGCGGCGGTGGCGTTGGCGGGCACGTCCAGCTGCGGCACGTCCAGCGCGTACACCGTGAACACATAGTGGTGCGGCTGGTCGCCAGCCGGCGGGCAGGGGCCGCCCCAGGTGGTGGTGCCGAAGTCGTTGTGCACGCCTTGCGCGCCCGCGGGCAAGTCGCCGCCTTCCGGCAGCATGCGGGCGGAGGCGGGCAGGTTGATCACCACCCAATGCCACCAGCCGCTGCCGGTCGGCGCATCCGGGTCGTACACGGTCAGGGCGAAACTGCGCGTGCCCGTTGGCGATCCTTGCCAGTGCAGTGCGGGGGCGAGGTTCTTGCCGGTGCAACCGAAGCCGTTGAAGCTGTACTTCTGCGCGATATGGCCGCTGGCATCGGCGGCATCGACCTGCAGGGTAAAGTCACCCGCGTGGGCCGCGGCGGTACTGAGGGCAAACACGACGGCAAGCGTGCGGAGCATGGCGGACACTCGTCAATGAAGGTGGCGCCAGCATAAGCAGGCGCTGGCCGCCGCTCTGCCACGCCACGCGCAATCAATCGCCCGAAACGCTCACGCCTTCTTCGGCGTACACGGGCGCGGTCTTGCGTACCTGCGCATCCACCACGGTAGCGGACACGATGTCGCTGCCCACGTTCACCGTCGTGTGCAGCATGTCCAGAACGCGATCGACACCCAGCACGATGCCGATCCCTTCCGGCGGTACGCCGAACGTGGCGAGCAAGCCTGCGATCAGCGGCAACGACCCGCCGGGAATGCCGGCCACCGCCACCGCGCTGAGTACCGCCAGCAGCATCAGCACGCATTGCCGGCCGAGCGAAAGCTCCACGCCGAACGTCTGTGCCACGAACAGCACCACGCAGCCTTCGAACAAGGCGGTGCCGCTCATGTTCATGGTGGCACCCAGCGGCAGCACGAAACCGGATGTGCTTGGCGCCAGTTTCAATTCATCGCGTGCCATGGCCAGCGACGCAGACAGCGACGCGCTGCTGGAGCTGGTGGAAAACGCCGTCACCAGCAGCGGCCGTATTTGCTTGAAATAAGCCAGCGGCGACCGAGAAGTAAATACGCGCAGCCATACCGACATGGTGCCGAACAACTGCAACGCCAGCGCTGCCGTGCAACCGGCCACGAATACCGAAAGCGTAAGCAGGATGCCTGGTCCCACTTTCACGATCACGCTGTAGATCATTGCGGGAACCGCGTAGGGCGCAAGCTTCAGCGCAAAGCCGACGATGGCCGTCATCGTATCGCTGACCAGGTCCAGTGCGGCCTGCAGTTTCAATCGCTTCGGCTCGTCCAGTTGCGTGGCCGCGGCGCCCACCAGCAGCGCAAACATGATCAACGGCAGCACCTCGCCCAGCGCACCACGGCTGTTGCCGACGAATGCACCCAGCAGGTTGCGCGGCATGAACATGTCCACCAGCACCGCGAAGCTCATGCCCGGTTGTGCCTGCGAACGTTCCACCGCCTGTTGCGCATTGCTGCCGTATTCCTGCATCAGCAGATCCTTGGCGCTGCCGGCAAGGTGATGACCCGGCTGCAGCAGGTTCATCATCAGCAACCCGATGGCGACGCCGATCAGCATGTTGGCGGCAAACAGCGCGAAGGTACGCCAGGCCAGCGGGCCCAGCCGATCGAGTTGGCCCAGTTGCGCCACGCCCGAGGCGAGCGAGGAGAACACCAGCGGGATTACCACGAAGAACAGCAGGCGCAGAAAAATCTGACCGAATGGATCGAGCACGGCCGAGGAAACGGCCTGCGCTGCGCTCAGTACGCGCGGGGAAAATTCCCCCGCCGCCAAGGTGACGACGCCGGCCGCAACGCCGATGATCAGGCCCCGGAGAATACGTGTCGCCAGCGATTTGGAAACGGTGCTCATGCGGTGAGTCCTTCTGCCCGAGCCGAAGGATGCTCTGATTTAATCCACCACAGATCTCAGCAGCCTAAGCTGAATTGATCAGAGCATCTCGAAGGCCAACCTAGCACTTTTCAGGCAGGATGTCGGTCAGCGCACATCACTCGCGCAATGCAGAAGGCAGCGTGCCGAAGCGTATGCGGAATCGCGCCGCGAAACGCGATGGCGAGCGGTAGCCGCAATCGTCGGCGATGCGCTTGAGCGGTTGCGTGGTGGTCTGGATCAAGGTGAGTGCGCGGGCCAGGCGCACTTCTTCCAGCACGGCGCGAAAACTGGTGTTCTCCGCCGCCAGCTTGCGCCGCAGCGTCGCCGCGCTCATCGCCAATGCGGCGGCAATGTCTTCGGCGCGCCACGCTTTATCCGGTATCGTGGCCAGCAGCATGCGTACGCGCTCGGCCAGCGCGGGTTGTTGCATCGCTACAGGGCGAAAGCCGCCGAGATCCAGCGCTTCTAGCAACTCGCGTACGCGATGCACCAGCACCGCTTGCGGCAATTGCTGCTGCAGTCCTGATTCGGCGTGCGCGAACGCTTGGTCAAGCGCGGGAGAGGGCGGAAGCACCGTCCAGGCCGTTGGTGCGGCGTCTGAGGTCCAGCTCTTTTCCAGCAGCAGATCGCGGGACACCGCCACGCACGTGGAAAGATAGGGGCCGTCGCTGGCCGGCAGGTTTTCCACGTTGAGCAGCAGGCCGGGCGTAACGATCAGATAGTGCCCGGCGTCCACCGCTTCACGCCGCGTGCCATCGGCCAGCCGTTTCTGTCCGGCTCGGATGCGTGCAACGATGAAATCGCTGAATGGCACCGCCGCCATGCGTTGCTGTCGCCTGGCATAGAAGTTCAGCAGCGCGACGCTCATGGGATATTGGCGGTCAGTGCAACAAGCCAGCCGGCAACTGCATGGTGATGCAATGCAAGCTGCCGTTCTGCCAGATCAGTGGGCGGCAGGGAACCTGCACCACCGTGCGGCCAGGATGGGCTTCACCGATGATGCGCGCGGCTTCGTTGTCCACCGCGTCGCCATAGGCCGGCACCAGCACCGCGCCGTTGACGATCAGGTAGTTCGCATAAGACGCGGCCAGGCGCCGGCCTTCGTCGATGATCGGCTTGGCCCAGGGCAGCGGGTACAACGTATAGGGCCTGCCATCGGGCGTGCGCAGCGCGGCCAGTTCCTCGCCCATGCGCTGCAGTTCGGCATGGTGCACGTCGCTGGTGTCGTCGCAAGCCTGGTAGACGATGCGATCACCCGGCGCAAAGCGCGCCAGCGTATCGATGTGCGCGTCGGTGTCGTCGCCTTCCAGGTAACCGTGGTCCAGCCACAGCACGCGCTGCGCGTGCAGGCTGTCGCGCAGGATGGTGCTCATTGCTTCGCGCGATTGTTCGGGGTGACGCTGCACCAGGCAGCGCCAGGTGGTGAGCACGGTGCCGATGCCATCGCTTTCGATGCCGCCGCCTTCCAGCGCCCAGTCGATGCGCTTGTGCGTGGCCGCGCCGAACACGCCGGCCTGCACCAGTCCTGCGATCAACGCATCATCCTGCGCCGCGCCGAACTTGCCGCCCCAGCCGGTGAAGCGGAAATCGGTGAGCTGGAAACGGTGGTCGTCGCCGCGCAAGGTGATCGGGCCCGAATCGCGCAACCAGGTGTCGTCGTACGGCAGCTCCACGAAGCGGATGCGCGAGAGGTCGGCATGCGCCGCCTGCAATTTTTCGGCGGCATGCGCGCGCAGCGCGGCATCGGCCACCACGATGATCAGTGGCTGGAAACGCGTGACGGCCGCGGCCAGCGCGACATAGGTGGATTCCACTTGTTCGAGCCGTTCGGCCCAATCGGTGCCGGCATGCGGCCAGGCAATCAACACGGCGGCCTGCGGCTCCCATTCGGCCGGCAGGCGCAAGTTGGAATCGGTCATGGGGACGACACTCGCGCTAAGGGGAATCGCCTGGCGATGAGCCAGGCAGGCAAGTGTGAAAGTTTACGATGCCGCTGTGACTTGCGCGAGGCAGTCGATCCTTAATTCACCGCGCCCGGATCCCGGTTGTTCCCCGCCGGCGTATTCAGTACCGCATGGATCACATGGCTCTTTTCGAAGTACACGATGAAATTGGCGTACTCCCAGCGGTTGATGGTGGGATGGCGCGCCGAATCGCCGCCGCGCGGCGAAAGCTTGCGCAGCGGTGCGCCGTATTGCTTCTCCACCTGCGCCATGCTCATGCCGCGTGCCGGCAGGTGCATGGTTTTTTCTTCCTGCACGCGCTGGGTGAGCGTTTCCTGGGCATGGGCGGACTGCGCCACGGCCAGCCCGGCGCCAAGGGCCAAGGCTGCCAGCAAGGGCAGGGTGTGACGGTGCTTGAACATGATTCCCCTCTCCGCACAAAGCGTTGCCGCGCTGTTGTAGCAGAACCGTTGAGCACACGCTACGAGCAAAATCCTCAGATGTGACGGCCACAACCGTTATCATGTGCGCCCTCGGGCGCTATGCCCGGCTCAAACCCGACTCCCCAATGATTGCGTTTCGCCACTTCGCCCTGCGCCGCGGCAGCCGGTTGCTGCTTTCCGATATCGACCTGGTCATCCAGAGCGGCTGGCGCCTGGGCGTGGTGGGGCGCAACGGCTGCGGCAAGTCCAGCCTGTTCGCGGCCTTGCAGGGCCAACTGGAGGCCGATGCGGGCGAACTGGACCTGCCAGCCAAGCTGCGCCTGGCCTCGGTGGCGCAGGAAACGCCGGCCTTGCCCGATCCGGCCATCGACTACGTGATGGGCGGCGACGTGGAACTGGCCACCGCCATCCGCGACGAGGCCGACGCCCAGGCGCGCGGCGATACCGAGGCGATGGCGCGCGCCCATCACCGCATCGAAGAACTGCATGGCTACGATGCCCGCGCCCGCGCCGGCCGCCTGCTGCACGGGCTGGGCTTCAGTCCGGAAACGCATGAGCGCGCCGTGTGCGAATTCTCCGGCGGCTGGCGCGTGCGTCTGAACCTGGCCCGTGCACTGATGGCGCCATCGGACCTGCTGCTGCTGGACGAACCCACCAACCACCTCGACCTGGATGCGGTGCTGTGGCTGGAAGAATGGCTGCGCCGCTATCAAGGCACCTTGCTGGTGATCTCGCACGATCGCGAATTCCTCGACGGCGTCATCACCCACACCCTGCACCTCACCGAGGGCAGGGCCAAGCTCTACGCCGGCAACTACAGCGCCTTCGAGCGGCAACGCGCCGAGCAATTGCGCCTGCAGCAGATCGCCCACGAGCGCGAACAGGCCGAGCGCGCGCACCTGCAATCGTTCATCGATCGCTTCAAGGCCAAGGCCAGCAAGGCCAAGCAGGCGCAGTCGCGCGTGAAACGGCTGGAGAAAATGGCGGGTACGGAGGCGGTGCGGGCGGAGCGCGCGTTCCGTTTCCAGTTCGCGGTGCCGGATCGCTTGCCCGATTCGATGTTGCAACTGGAAGAGGTGGAGGCTGGCTATGCCGGTGAAGCTGGCGCGCCGCCTGCCGTCATTCTTCGCGACGTGCGTTTTCGGCTCGAAGCCGGCGAACGCGTCGGCCTGCTCGGCCCCAACGGCGCGGGCAAATCCACGCTGGTGAAAACCCTGGTCGGCGAACTGCCCGCGCTGCACGGCGAGCGCAAGGTGCACAAGGATCTGAAGATCGGCTACTTCGCCCAGCACACGGTGGAGAGCCTGCGCGAAGGCGCCAGCCCGTTCGATCATCTGCAGGACAAGGCGCCCGGCGTCGGTGCGCAGGTGCTGCGCGATTTTCTCGGCGGCTGGAATTTCGCCGGCGATCGCGCGTTCGAATCGGTCGATGGCTTTTCCGGCGGCGAGCGTGCGCGCCTCGCGCTGGCACTGATCGCCTGGGACAAACCCAACCTGCTGCTGCTGGACGAACCGACCAACCATCTCGATCTGGACATGCGCGAGGCCCTGGCCGATGCGCTGGCCGATTTCGACGGTGCCCTGGTGCTGGTTTCGCACGATCGCCATCTGCTGGGCATGGTCTGCGACAGCTTCTGGCGCGTGGCCGATCACAAAGTCGAATCGTTCGACGGCGATCTGGACGACTACGCCCGCTGGCTGCGTGCACGCGGCGCGGCTCCCAGGAAAACAGGGGAAGAAGCCAGGCCCGTGGAATCGGCCGCCGATCGCCGCCGCGCCGCTGCCGCGCAGCGCGAAAGCGAAAAAGCCTCGCGCCAGCGCGTCAAGAAAATCGAAACGCGCGTCGCCGCCATCGACGAAGAGCTCACCAAGCTGGAACAGAAACTCGCCGATCCCCAAACCTACAACGGCCCCACCGCCGAATTGATGAAGCTCGGCCAGCGCCAGGCGGAATTGCGCAAAGAGAAGGAAACCCTCGAAGCCGAGTGGCTCGAGTTGTACGAACTGCTCGAAGCCTGAGCCATGACCGATACCACGCCGCGAACCGTGGAATGCTGGTTGCCGGCCTGGCCGCGCTTCGATCGCTTGCATCCCTTGCGCATGCTGTTGCAGCGTGCCGATCGCCTTGCCGGCGGCGCCGTGGGTTATCTCGGCGGCCTGGCGGCTTATTTTTCCTGCGAAGGCGGCATGCCCGCGGCGGCGCTCACCCGCGAATACCTGGTGGGCGATGCCGGCGATGCGTACTGGCTCAGCGCCGATCCCGCCTGGGTGCAACCGGACCTGACCGGCGCGCGATTGATGGCCTGCGGCCAATTGCCGTTGAGCATGGACGAAGCGCAGGCATTGGCCGAGCCCCTGCACGCCGTGTTTGCCGAGGAGGGCATGCAGCTGGACGTCTCTTCGCCGCAACGCTGGCATCTGCGCTTGGCGGCGGCGCACGCAGCGCCCGAATTCGCCGCGCCGGAAGCCGCGCTCGGCGAGGATCTCTACGAACATCTGCCGCAAGGCGAGCAAGCGCGCCGCTGGCGCGTGCTGTTCAATGAAGCGCAGGTGCTGCTGCATCAACATCCCCTCAACGCGCAGCGCCGCGAACGCGGCCTGCCGCCGGTCAACAGCCTGTGGTTCTGGGGCGGTGGCGTATTGCCGGCACGCATCGGCACGGCATTGCGCGGCGTGGTCGGCGAAGACGTGCTGCTGCTGGCGCTGGCCAAACGTACGGGCATTCCCGTGCAGTCCCGCAGGCGCCTGGACGCGGCCAGCGCCGGCTGGCTGGTCGATCTGCAGGATCAGCCAGCCGATGCGATCGCTACGGAGTGGTGGCCCAGCTTGCAGCAACTGTGCAAGCGCGAGCGCGTGCTGTTTGCCTGCGCCAGCGGCGAGCGCTGGCTGCACCGTCCCTGGCACCGCCTGCGCATCTGGCGACGGAGCACGCCGTGATGCGCCAGGTCTTGAAGCGGCGCCCGCTGCTGGGTGAACCGGCGGGCTGGGGCCATGCCGTGCATCCCGTGCTGCAACGTATCTATGCCGCACGCGGCGTGCTTGGCCCCGAACAGGCCGAGCATCGCTTGAACCGTCTTCTATCGCCGCAGCATTTGAGTGGCATGCAGCAGGCGGTGGCATTGCTGGCCGATGCGATCCGCAGCGATACCTCCATCGTGATTGCCGGCGACTACGATTGCGATGGCGCCACCGGCGCGGCTGTGGCCGTGCGTGGCTTGCGCATGCTCGGTGCGCAGCGCGTGGATTACGTGGTGCCGAACCGTTTCGTGCATGGCTATGGCCTCACGCCCGAACTGGTGGCCTCGTTACCTGCACATGCGCAGCTGATCGTCACCGTCGACAACGGCATCGCCAGCATCGCCGGGGTGGCCGCTGCGCACGCGCGCGGCATGCGCGTGATCGTCACCGACCATCATTTGCCTGGCGATCAGTTGCCCGCCGCGGACGCCATCGTCAATCCCAACGTGCAGGGCGACGGTTTTCCCAGCAAGGCGCTGGCCGGCGTGGGCGTGATGTTCTACGTACTGCTGGCCTTGCGTGCGCACCTGCGCGAGCAGGACTGGTTTGCGACCAAACCGGAGCCGGATCTCTCCGTGCTGCTCGATCTGGTGGCGCTGGGCACGGTGGCCGACCTGGTGCCGCTGGATTACAACAACCGTGTACTGGTCGAGGCCGGCATGAAACGCCTGCGCAGTGGCCGCGGTTGCGCCGGCATCCTGGCCTTGATCGAAGCCAGCCAGCGCAGCGTGGTGTCGCTATGCGCCAGCGATTTCGCGTATGCCATCGGCCCGCGCTTGAACGCGGCCGGCCGCCTGGAAGACATGCGCCTGGGCGTGGAATGCCTGCTCACCGACGATGCGACCCAAGCGCGCCGCTACGCCGAGCTGCTGAGTTCCATCAACCAGGAGCGCCGCGACCTGCAAGCCGCCATGGTGGCCGAAGCCGAAGTGATGGTGGCCGGCGCCGCCCACGTGGATGTGCAGACGGTAGGCGTCACGCTGTTCGAGCCCAGCTGGCATGCCGGCGTGGTGGGCTTGGTCGCCTCCAAGCTGAAGGAACGCCTGCATCGCCCGGTGATCGCCTTCGCGCCGGCCGGCGAGGACGATCCCGATCACCTGCGCGGTTCGGCACGCTCCATTTCCGGCTTCCATATCCGCGACGCCTTGGCGGTGGTCGATGCGCGCCACCCCGGCTTGATCGAACGTTTCGGCGGTCACGCCATGGCGGCAGGGCTCAGCCTGGAAACACAGCACTACCCGCGTTTTGCCGAGGCGTTCGACGCCGTCGCGCGCGAGTGGCTGAGCGAGGAGCAATTGCAGGCCGTGCTCTACACCGACGGTGAAATGCCGGCCGGCCTGTTCACCCTGGAGATGGCGCGCATGCTGCGCTACGCAGGGCCATGGGGGCAGGCCTTTCCCGAACCGGTGTTCGAAAACCGCTTCGAATGCTTCAGCTGGCGGCCGATGGGTGAACGGCATCTGCGCTTGAGCCTGCGCGATCCGCGTGACGACGCGGTCCACGATGCCGTGATGTTCAACGCCTATGACGGCAAGCCGCCGCCGGCGATGATGCGCGCGGCCTACGAACTCACCATCAACGATTGGCAGGGCAGGGAATCGCCGCGGCTTCTGCTGTGCTATATGGAACCGGCCTAGGGATAATGGCGCTAACTTAAGCGTCATTGCTCCATGGCCTGCCGCGATTTGCTCCCTCCCCTGCGACAGTAGGGGAGGGCTGGGGTGGGGTTGCTTGGGCTTTAGCGTGCAGCCGAATGTCGCTATGACTTCTGATAACAAGCAGCAATGCGGCAACGTCGGGCTCTTGCCACTCGCTGCGCTCGCACCCTACCCCAACCCAACCCTCCCCTACTGGCGCAGGGGAGGGGGCACATCACTGCACGCGTCGAGATACAGGCTTAAGTTAGTGCCATTGGGCCTAGCGTTATCCGCAATTTCACGCCGCTGCACTTGTACGTCGGTTCAAATCGCGCTTGGATAGCATTCTCCGACGAAGCACCAAGGAGCATCGATCATGATCGAGCAACTCCCTTCTCTTCCGGCCGGCATCCTGGGCTTCCGCATGCGCGGACTGGTTACCGCGCAGGACTACGAAAGCGTCATGGTGCCGGACATCGAAGCGGCCTTCGCGTTGAATCGCAAGCTGCGCCTGGTGATCCACATCGGCGACGATTTCACCGGCTTCGCGCCTGGCGCAATGTGGGACGACGTAAAGCTCGGCTTTCGCCACATCAGCGGCTGGGAGCGCACGGCGCTGGTCACCGACGTGGGCTGGATACGGGTGATGTCCAGCATGTTCGGCTTCGCCATGCCCACGCATTTCAAGTTGTTTGCGGACGCCGAGCTGGATGACGCCATCCGCTGGGTATCTTCCAACTGAGGGTGCAGCCAGGCCGGCGCCGATGGCATCGGTAACGCTTGTAACCGTTGCGTGCGATTCGGACTTGTGTTGAAGTCGAGCCCATGCCTGCCTACCTCGCCAGCCACCTCGTCAAAACCCGCGCCCTGTCGGCGGGTATGGCTGTGGCTGCAACGGTCCTGAATAACAACGCCAATAACAATAACCGCAACCGCGGACGGGCCGGCGTGTAGACGAGAGCAGCAAACAGACACACGCAAAAGGGCCCGCCAAGTGCGGGCCCTTTTGTTTTTCCAGCATGTTGTTTTCAGCGTTTCATTCAACCAGCGAGCCAACAAGGAAATCCCATCATGTGCGCCATCTTCGGAATGTTCGATCTTCAGCCGGGCGACGACCTGGCCGCGTTACGCCAGCTAGCCCTGGAGTTGTCGCAACGACAGCGCCATCGCGGGCCGGATTGGAGCGGGGTGTTCGTGGATGCCGGCGCGATCCTGGTGCACGAGCGCCTGGCCATCGTCGATCCGGCCAGCGGCGCACAGCCGCTACGCTCGCGCGACGGCCACCTGGCGCTGGCAGTGAACGGCGAAATCTACAACCACCGCGAGCTGCGCGCGCACAGCCGCTACGACTTCACCACCGGCTCCGACTGCGAAGTGATCAACGCGCTCTACCGCGAACATGGCACGGATTTCCTTACCCAGCTCAACGGCATTTTTGCGTTCGCCCTGTGGGATGGCGATGCCAAGCGCTACCTGATTGCACGCGACCCGATCGGCGTGTGTCCCCTGTATTGGGGCCACGATGCGCAGGGGCGGCTGTGCGTAGCCTCGGAAATGAAGGCGCTGGTAGGCGTTTGCGCCGACGTGGCGCCGTTTCCGCCGGGCCACGTCTACGACAGCAGCACCGGTGAGCTCAAGCGTTATTACCAGCGCCCATGGCGTGATTACGAAGCCACCAAAGGCCACGGCCCGGGCGAATTGCGCAAGGCGTTCGAGCAGGCCGTGCATCGCCAGTTGATGACGGACGTGCCGTACGGCGTACTGCTTTCCGGCGGCCTGGATTCCTCGCTGGTCGCCGCCTGCGCCGCGCGCTTCGCCCGCGAACGCGTGGAAGACGACGACCGCAGCGAAGCCTGGTGGCCGCGCCTGCATTCCTTCGCCATCGGCCTGGAAGGCTCGCCCGACCTGGCTGCCGCAAAAATCGTTGCCGACGCGCTCGGCACCGTGCACCACGGTTTCGTCTACAACTTCTGGGAAGGCCTGGATGCGCTGCCGGAAGTGATCCGTCACATCGAAACCTACGACGTCACCACCATCCGCGCCTCCACGCCGATGTACCTGCTCGCGCGCCGCATCAAGGCGATGGGCGTGAAGATGGTGCTCTCCGGCGAAGGTTCCGATGAAATCTTCGGCGGCTATCTCTATTTCCACAAAGCGCCGTCGCCCGAAGCCTTCCACGAAGAAACCGTGCGCAAGCTCGATGCGCTGCACAGCTACGACTGCCTGCGCGCCAACAAGTCGATGATGGCCTGGGGTGTGGAAGCGCGCGTGCCGTTCCTCGACCTGGAGTTCATGGAGGCGGCGATGAGCATGGATGCCAAGCACAAGATGGCCGGCAAGGGCCGCATCGAAAAAGCCGTGTTGCGCGAGGCCTTCGCCGGCGCGCTGCCGGAATCGATCCTGTGGCGGCAAAAAGAACAGTTCAGCGATGGCGTGGGTTATGGCTGGATCGACGGCCTGAAAGCGCACGCCGAGCAGGCGGTCAGCGACCGTGAATTCGCCGCCGCCGCCTCGCGCTATCCCTTCAACACGCCGGCCACCAAAGAGGCGTACCTGTATCGCCGCATCTTCGAGAAATTCTTCCCCGGCGAAGCCTGCGCAGCGACGGTGCCCGGCGGCAAATCGATCGCGTGTTCCTCGCCGGCCGCATTGGCCTGGGACCCGGCGTTTGCGGCAATGGCCGATCCTTCGGGCCGCGCCGTGCGTGGCGTGCATGCGAATGCCTTGGAAACAACGCCTTAAACCTGCTGGAAACTTCAGGCGGTGTAGGCTGGCATTGAAATCCCAGCCTACATCGCGCCCCTGCTCGGCTAGGCGCCTTCGCGCCCGGTTTGCTACGATTGGCGTTTATCTCGCGCCCATCGGGCGCCATCCCTCCAGGGTTCAACCACCATGATCGAAACCAATCCGATCCTTGCGCAGATCGCGGACCTCAAGGCCCGCATCGAGTCGCTTAGGGGGTATCTTTGACTACGACGCCAAGCGTGAGCGTCTGGAAGAAGTAAGCCGCGAACTGGAAAGTCCCAACGTGTGGGACGATCCGCCGCGCGCGCAGGAACTGGGCCGCGAACGCGCCCGCCTCGATACCATCGTCAGCGGCATCGACCGCATCACCACCGGCCTTGCCGATGCCGGCGAACTGTTGGAAATGGCCGCCGCCGACGGCGACGAGGACACCGTGCAATCCGTGCAGGCCGACGTCGGCAAGCTAGATGCCGAGGTCAGCAAGCTGGAATTCCAGCGCATGTTCTCCGGCAAGATGGACGCCATGAACGCCTTCGTCGACGTGCAGGCCGGCGCCGGCGGCACCGAGGCGCAGGACTGGGCCGAAATGCTGCTGCGCATGTACCTGCGCTGGTGCGAATCGCGCGGCTGGAAAACCGAGCTGATGGAAGTGAGCGCCGGCGACGTGGCCGGCATCAAGTCCGCCACCTTCCGCGTGGAAGGCGATTACGCCTACGGCTGGCTGAAAACCGAGATCGGCGTGCACCGCCTGGTGCGCAAGAGCCCGTTCGACTCCGACAATCGCCGCCACACCAGCTTCACCTCTGTGTTCGTGTCGCCGGAAGTCGACGACGACATCGACATCGAGATCAACCCGGCGGACTTGAAAACCGACGTGTACCGCTCGTCCGGCGCCGGCGGCCAGCACGTCAACAAGACCGAATCGGCCGTGCGTATCACCCACGTACCCAGCGGTGTGGTGGTGGCCTGCCAGACCGAGCGCAGCCAGCATGCCAACCGCGACCGCGCCATGAAGATGCTGGCCGCCAAGTTGTACGAACTGGAAATCCAGAAGCGCAACGCCGAAAAGGACGCGCTGGAAGCGACCAAGTCCGACATCGGCTGGGGCAGCCAGATCCGCAACTACGTGCTGGACCAGAGCCGCATCAAGGACCTGCGCACCGGCGTGGAGCGCACGGATACGCAGAAAGTGCTCGATGGCGATCTCGACGATTTCATCGAGGCGAGCCTGAAAGCCGGACTGGACGCGGGCGCCAAGCGCGTCGATGCCTGATAGCCATCGAGGAGTCACCGCATGAACGCAAAAACGGTTTACGCAGTGCTGTTTGCATGCGCCGGTGTCGCGCTTTTCAACCACGCGAACGCTGCCGACCAAGGCGTCAAGCAGGATGCCAAAAACGCCGGCCACGCCATCGGCAACGGCGCGCGCGATGTCGGCCATGCGACCGCGCACGTTGCCAAAACCATCGGCCACGGCGCGAAAGAAGCGGGCCAGGGTATTGGGCACGGCGCCAAGGAAGTGGGCCACGGCGTGGCGCACGGTACGCGCGAAGGCTGGGACGCCACCAAGCATGCGGTCAAGCATGTGTTCGGCAAAGATGATTGATAGCCTCGGTCGCTCCAGAATGTGAACAGCCGTATCGGAAGGCTTGGTGCCTCCTATGAAGATTGCGATTGAAATCAATGATGAGTTACTGCGACAGGCGCGAGATGTCGTGCAGCACGATCGCGTCACGCTGGCAAGCCTTATTGAGCAGGGATTGCGCATGGTGTTGAAAAGCAGAGGTGCGTTGCCAGTACATAGGCGGACCGAGCCCGTGGTTTTCCATGGCAAACTCGGTTTTACCCCCGAATTTGAAGGAAAGAAATGGGGTGCCTTCAAAGAAGATGTGCGCTATCTATCCGTAATCCACTGGTGGCCTGAAGCATGAGCGAGACCGATCTAATTGGCACGGCTGTGCCCGACGAAAACAAGCTGATCGCCGAGCGCCGCGAAAAGCTGAAGGCGCTGCGCGAGCAGGGTATCGCCTTCCCCAACGACTTCAAGGTCGACAGTTTCGCCGGTGATCTGCAGGCCGAGTTCGAGGACAAGGAGCAGCACAGCGCCGAAGCGATCGAAGCGCTGGCGCGCAAGGTCAAGGTGGCCGGCCGCATCGTGCTCAAGCGCGTGCAGGGCAAGGTCAGCTTCGTGCAGATGCAGGATTTCACCGGCCGCATCCAGCTTTTCATCCACCAGGGCACGGTGGGTGAAGCCACCTACGACGCGTTCAAGGGCTGGGACGTGGGCGACGTGGTCGGCGCCGAAGGCGTGCTGATGCGCACCAAGACCGGCGAGCTGTCGGTGAAGGTGCAAACGCTGCGCCTGCTCACCAAGAGCCTGCGCCCGCTGCCGGACAAGTGGCACGGCCTGGCCGACGTGGAGCAGCGTTACCGCCAGCGCTATGTCGACCTGATCGTGACCGAAGAAGCGCGCCAGGCCTTCATGGTGCGCTCGAAGGTGATCGGCTACATCCGCAAGTGGCTGGAAGCCGAGCCCTACCGCTTCATGGAAGTGGAAACGCCGATGATGCACATCATTCCCGGCGGCGCCACGGCGCGTCCCTTCATCACGCACCACAACGCGCTGGATATCGATCTGTATCTGCGCGTGGCGCCGGAGCTGTATTTGAAGCGTCTGGTGGTGGGCGGTTTCGATCGCGTCTACGAGATCAACCGCAACTTCCGCAACGAGGGCGTGTCCACGCGGCACAACCCCGAATTCACCATGCTGGAGCTGTACCAGGCCTACGCCACCTATCACGAGATCATGGACCTCACCGAGGCGATGATCCGCGAGACGGCGAAGAACGTGCTGGGTACCACGCAACTGGCCTGGGAAGGCGCCGAGATCGACGTCGGCCCCGCTTTCCGCCGCTGGCGCATGGAAGATGCCGTGCTGGAACTCAACCCGGAGATCAAGCGCGAAGAACTGCGCAACCGTGATGCCATGGCTGCCCATGCCAAGCGCTTGGGCGTGCACGTAAAGCCCAACTACGGCTGGGGCAAGCTGCTGCTGGAAGTCTTCGAGAAGACGGTGGAACACACCCTGGTGCAACCCACCTTCATCATCGACCATCCGGTGGAAGTCTCGCCGCTGGCGCGCGAGAACGACGTCGACAAGGGCATCACCGACCGCTTCGAGCTGTTCATCAACGGCAAGGAAATCGCCAACGGCTTCTCCGAGTTGAACGATCCGGAAGACCAGGCCGCGCGCTTCCAGGCGCAGGTGGATGCCAAGGAATCCGGCGACGACGAAGCCATGCATTTCGACGCGGACTACATCCGCGCGCTGGAAGTCGGCTTGCCGCCAACCGGCGGCCTCGGCGTGGGCATCGACCGCCTGGTGATGCTGTTCACCAACTCGTCGTCGATCCGCGACGTGTTGTTGTTCCCGTACATGCGCCCGGAGGCGTGAGCCTTGTATGCCCGTCATTCCCGCGTTCGGGAATGACGGGCATCGGAATGACGATCAGAACTCCAGCTCCTGCGCTGCGCACAAATAATCGATCATCGGCGCCAATCGCTTGTAGCTGGCCACCATGAACGGCAACAACTCCGCCGAGCACGCCAGCGCCTCGTCGAACTGCTCGCCCGCCGCGAAATCCTTGCGCTTCAAATCCTCGATCAATTCATGCCCGGGATCGAATCCGCGCGGCGGGCGCGTGAGCGATTCGCCCCAGAAGTGGAAATGTTCGCGGAACGCCTTGCCATGCACCGCACGCTTCCACGCCGCCGGATTGTCCGCCAGAAACGCGCGGATACGCTTCAACGCATCCGCTTCCGGATGCCACATGCCGCCGCCGATGAAACAATCGCCGGGCTGGATATGCAGGTAAAACGACGGCGCCGGAATCTCATGCCGGCGCTCATGGAAAAAGCGCGCGCTCGCCCACGGCTTGTACGGTTCCTTGTCGTTCGAGAAGCGCGTGTCGCGATAGATGCGGAACAGCGAGCCGCCCATCTTGCGCGGATCGGCGCGGAAATGCGCGCTGATTTTCGTCAACGGCGCTTGCATGTCGGCGATCAGCTCCAGGAACGGATCGCGCACGTCGCGCTCGTATTCGGCTTTGTGTTTCTGGAACCACTCGCGGTTGTTGTTGCGGGCCAGGCTTTTGAGAAAGCGGAATGTCGCGGGCGAAAAATAGGCGCGGGGCATAGCGATTCGATTCTCAGGTTGGGATGGTAAGGGCTATGTCGTCTCCAATCTGCAGAGCCGTCATTCCGGCCTTCGCCGGAATGACGGCTCGCGCTGAAACGACACTGACGCGAATTTCGGTTGAATTTCGGTTCTAAAAGGCTTCACTCCGGCTTACGTCAAAGCAACGCCCGCTTCAACAGCTAGCTGCTCTCCCCACATCTGCAACTGATCCAGTAGCGGAAGCTTGTCGCGCCCCAGCGGATCATCGCGCAACAGCGCCAGCTTGGCGAAATAGTCGGGCAGGGTGAGCGTGGTAAGTGGCGTAGGGCGCGTCAGCCGCTCAACACGGAAACGCTCCCACTGCTCGCGCTCATCGGGCGTCAACGTATCGGGCCAGTTGCGCGCACGATAGCGGAACAGCAAGTCCGGATAGCGCGCATCGCGAAACTCGAAACGGCGCTGGCCCAGTTGTTCGGGTGGCGTGGCGCGTACTTCGCGCAGCAGGCGCTTGTCCGCGTCTGGCAAAAAGCCGCTGTACAAGGCCAGTTCCGGATCTTCCGGCGGCGGCAGTTCGGCGGCGCGCTGGAAGATGCGGCGCAGCTTGTCCGCCAGGTTGGCTGCGGCGCGCAGGCTATCCGCATGCGCCAGGCATCGATCCACATCCAGCTGCAGCCGCGCAAGGTCCACGCCCTTCAGCACCGACAGCGGCGCCAGCGCCGGCGAGCGGTTCGCATGCACGGTACGCAACGCAATGCGTTCCACGCCTTCGGGCAGGTCGGCGCGTGCGGTAAACACGCGATCGATAATGTCGTCCACCTCCAGCGCCAGCAAGTCGCAGGGATCCTGCGCAAGGTCGTACACGATGATTTCACCCGGGCGGGCCGGGTGCACCGCCAGCGGCACGATGATGGTCACGCAGCCACGGCTGGCCGGGTAGCGCGAAGACACGTGCACCAGCGGCGTCATCGCGGTGAGATCGAGCAGTTCGAACACACGCTGCTTGCGGCGCAGGCCGAAATGCCAGTCCCACAAGCGCGGCTGGCGCACGCGGATCAGGCGCGCCAGATCGATCAGCGCATACACGTCGGAGAGCGCATCGTGGGCGCGTTCCTGCCGCAGGTGGTTGGCCGCCGCCAAATGCTCCAGCTTGAAGCTGGGCGTGCCATCCTCATGCGTGGGCCACACGATGCCTTCCGGGCGCAAGGCGGCGCACATGCGCACCAGGTCGATCAGGTCCCAGCGCGAATTGCCGTTTTCCCACTCGCGCCCATACGGCTCGAAAAAATTGCGGTACAGCAACTGGCGCGTGAACTCATCATCGAAGCGCAGCGAGTTGTAGCCCACGCCGCAGGTGCCCGGCGCTGCCAGCTGCTCGTGCACGCGCGCGGCGAAATCGGCCTCGATCAGGCCATCGCGTTCGGCCTGCTGCGGCGTAATGCCGGTGATCAGGCAGGATTCCGGGCTGGGTGGCATCTCGCGCGGCGGTTTGCCGAAGAACATTACCGGCTCGTCGGTGATTTCCAGCTCCAGGTTGGTGCGGATGCCGGCAAACTGGATCGGGCGGTCCCGGCGCGTGTCGGTGCCGAAGGTTTCGTAGTCGTGCCAGAAGAGCGTGTGCATGCGCGGATTCTACGGGAACTACCATTCCCCGCCGCCAGCCCAAGCATTTGGCGCGCTATCCGCCCCCGGCTAAACTCACCCGACAGGAGGGCGCATGAGCCAAGCGAACGAAGACAACCTCATCTGGATCGATCTGGAAATGACCGGTCTGGATACCGACAACGATTCGATCCTCGAGATCGCCACCATCGTCACCGACAAGGATCTGCTCGTTCTGGCCGAAGGCCCTGTATTCGCGATCCGCCACGAGGGGGAGCGGCTGGAGGCGATGGACAGCTGGAACCGCAACCAGCATCGCCGGTCCGGCCTGTGGGAGCAGGTATTGTCTTCCCACACCACGCACGCCGACGCGGAAAAGGCCACGCTGGAATTCCTCAAGGCCTGGGTGCTGCCGGGCAGGTCGCCGATGTGCGGCAATTCGATCTGCCAGGATCGTCGTTTCCTGCATCGGCAGATGCCGCAGCTGGAGCGCTTCTTCCATTACCGCAACCTGGACGTGTCCACGCTGAAGGAACTGGCGCGGCGCTGGGCGCCGGCCATCGGCCGCGGGTTCTCCAAGGAATCGGCGCATACGGCATTGTCGGACATCCGCGATTCCATCGATGAATTGCGCTACTACCGCCAGTTCATGGGCGAGCTGGGCGGCGCGGAGCAAAACGCGTGAACACCGACCTGTTCGCCACCGTGCTCGATTGCAACGGCCGCCCGTTGCGCCTGGATCGTCCGCGCGTGGTGGGCATCATCAACGTAACGCCCGATTCGTTCTCCGACGGCGGCCAGTTTTCCAGCGCGGCAGCCGCGGTGGAACATGGCCTGCTGCTGGCGCAGGAGGGCGCGGACATGCTCGACGTCGGCGGCGAATCCACCCGCCCCGGCGCGGCGGATGTCTCCGTGGAAGACGAACTGCAGCGGGTCATTCCCGTGATCGAGCAACTGGTGGCGCGCACCTCGCTGCCCATTGCCGTCGACACCTCCAAGCCGGAAGTGATGCGCGCCGCGGTGGCGGCCGGCGCGGGCATGATCAACGACGTCTACGCCCTGCGCCGCGAAGGCGCGCTGGATGCCGCGGCCGAACTGCGCATGCCGATCTGCCTGATGCACATGCAGGGCGAGCCGCGCAGCATGCAGGAAGATCCGCGCTACGACGACGTGGTCGGCGAAGTGCACCGCTTTCTCACCGATCGCCTGTTCGCCTGCGAAATGGCCGGCATCGATCGGCGCAAGGTGATGGTCGACCCGGGTTTCGGTTTCGGCAAAACGCTGGAACACAACCTTGCACTGCTGCGTAAACTGCAGCGCTTCGCCGAGCTGGGCAGCGGTGTCTATGTGGGGCTGTCGCGCAAATCGATGATCGGCACCCTGACCGATCGCCAAGCCCCGGCCGACCGCGCCGCCGGCTCGGTTGCGGCAGCGCTGATCGCCGTGCAGCGCGGCGCACGCATGGTGCGCGTCCACGACGTGGCCGCCACCGTGGATGCGCTGAAGGTATGGCACGCCGTGCAAGCCGGCGACACGCCCGAGCGGCATGACAAGCCCAAGATGCCAAGCTGGCCGGATGATGACTGATACGGGCCGTGGGCTGGGATGAAATCCCAGCAACAGGAACTGTGCTGACCCCGCACCTGATTTGGCGTCGCATCCCAACAACACCGTCACTCCGGCGAACGTCGGGGCCCGGTGACTTTGACGCCTGAAAGGCGCTGGGCTCCGGCTTTCGCCGGGGTGACGAGCAAAAAAGCACAGCAACCAAGACTCGGCACTCATCAGGCGTGCGCGGTAAGCGTGAGCAACCCCCAACCCCGGGTGTAGCATTCACGCCCTGGCGACGCACTTGTCCCTATTTCCTTGTTCCCGCTTCTGCAGACAGAGCCTTCATGAACCAACGCAAATATTTCGGTACCGACGGCATCCGCGGCCGCGTAGGCGAGTGGCCCATCAGCGCGGATTTCATGCTGCGGCTGGGCCGGGGGCTCGGCGTGGTGCTGGCGCGGGAGAAAAAATCCTCGCGCCGCCCGCTGGTACTGATCGGCAAGGACACCCGCGCTTCGGGCTACATGTTCGAATCCGCCCTGGAAGCCGGCCTCACCGCCGCCGGCGCGGACGTTCGCCTGTTCGGCCCCATGCCCACCCCGGCGGTGGCCTACCTCACCCGCAGCCTGCGCGCCGATGCCGGCATCGTGATCAGCGCCTCGCACAACCCGCACTACGACAACGGCATCAAATTCTTCTCCACGCAAGGCGAAAAACTTTCCGACGAGATCGAAGCGGCGATCGAGCTGGAAACCGACGCGCCGTTCACCACGGTGGATTCGGAACACCTGGGCAAAGTGGTCCGCGTTACCGACGCCATCACGCGCTATGCGGAATTCTGCAAAGCCACCGTGCCGGAAGATTTCAGCCTGGCCGGCATGAAGGTCGTGCTCGACTGCGCACACGGCGCCACCTACCAGGTTGCGCCCAAGGTGTTCAGCGAACTGGGTGCGCAGGTCCATGCCATCGGCGACAAGCCGGATGGCTTCAACATCAACCGCGACGTCGGCTCCATGCACCCGCAGGCCTTGCAGCGCGCGGTGCTGGAGCAGGGCGCCGATATCGGTTTTGCGTTCGACGGCGACGGCGACCGCGTGCAAGTGGTGGATCGCCATGGCGTGCTGGGCGATGGCGACGACATGCTCTACGTGCTGGCGCACAGCTGGCAATCGCGCGGTTTGCTCAAGGGCCCGGTCGTCGGCACGCTGATGAGCAACTATGGCCTGCAACAGGCGCTGGCCGGCCTGGGCGTGGACCTGATCCGCGCCAACGTCGGCGACCGCTTCGTGCTGCAGAAACTGAAGGAACACGGCGGCGTGCTCGGCGGCGAAACCTCCGGCCACCTGCTGTGCCTGGACCGCGCCACCACCGGTGACGGCATCGTCGCCGCGCTGGCCTTGCTCGAAGCCTTGAAGCTGTCCGGGCAAGATCTGAGCGCCGCGCGCCAGGGCCTTAAAAAAATGCCGCAAGTAATGATCAACGTGCGCGCCGCCGGCGCACGCGAAGCGCTCAACACCGATGCCGTGCGCCAGGCGCTGGCCGATACCGAGCAGGCCCTGCTTGGCCGCGGCCGCGTCGTGCTGCGCGCCTCCGGCACCGAACCGCTGGTGCGCGTCACGGTGGAAGCGGCCGACGAGGCCGAAGTGCGGCAAATGGCGCAACGCCTTGCGGACGTCGTAAAATCCGCCACCGAACGCTCGTGAACCAGTAGCGTTGCCGTTTCCCGGCAGCGCTGCAAACAGATGCCAGGTCGCCATGGAATGGAGCCTGCCTGCGTTACTGCAGACATGCCCCGAAGGCCCGACGTGCACCGCCCCTGCGGTGGCGGCCACAAATAGACCGTATGCCTACCTGGATACCCTGCATGGATACATCTGCTCACACACCCGCCAAGAAGGTTCCCACCCTCGACATCCGCCGCTTCGACAGCGACCGCGCGGCCTTCGTCGCCGAGCTCGGCGCGGCCTACCGCGAATTCGGCTTCTGCTGCATCAGCGGGCACGGCATCGCCCCATCGCTGATCGACGGCGCCTACGATGCCTTCCAGCGCTTCTTCGCGCTGCCGGCCGAAACCAAGATGAAGTACCACGTGCCCGGCTCCGGCGGCGCGCGCGGCTACACGCCGTTCAAGGTCGAAACGGCCAAGGACAGCCGCTACCCGGACCTGAAAGAGTTCTGGCACATCGGCCGCGAGATCGATCGCCATTCGCGCTTCGCCAATCTCATGCCGCCGAACCTGTGGCCGGCCGAAGTGCCGGGCTTGCGCGAATACGGCTACGCGCTTTTCCAGGCGCTGGATCTGCTCGGCAGTCGCGTGCTGCGCGCACTGGCCCTGCACATCGACCTGCCGGAAGATTATTTCGAAGACAAGATCGACCAGGGCAATTCCATCCTGCGCCCGATCCATTACCCGCCCATCACCGAGGAAAACATCCCCAACGTGCGCGCGGGCGCCCACGAAGACATCAACTTCATCACCCTGCTGGTCGGCGCCAGCGCCGAAGGGCTGGAAGTGCTCACCCGCGAGGGCAAGTGGCTGCCCATCACCACCGAAGGCGACGCCATCGTGGTGAACATCGGCGACATGCTGCAGCGCCTGACCAACCACGTGTATCCCTCCACCACCCACCGTGTGGTGAACCCGCCGAACGCCAACGCGCGCAAGCCGCGCTATTCCGTGCCGTATTTCCTGCATCCCAACCCCGACGTGGTGCTGGACCCGCTGCCGCAATGCATAACGCCGGACAACCCACGACGCTACGACACCTCGATCAGTTCGCACGAATACCTCATGCAGCGCTTGCGTGAGATCAAGCTGATCTGAGCCGCCCTGCTGCCGTAGGTTGGCGGTGAGGCAGCGCCGAACCCCAACATCGCCATCTACATGGCCATGTTGGGGTTCGCATTCGCTCACCCCAGCCTACGTGGTTGAGTGGGGCAAGCAAAAACGCCCCCCAAAAGCCAATGCGTGTACGTCTCATTGCCCGCCCGCCGCACGCAACCCGCTAAAGTTTGCGTGCTATCCGGGAGCCCTTCGCATGTCCGCCACCCATCGACATCCACACACCGAGCGCCACTTCGCCGCCTCCGACACCGTCCGCGACGTGGTGCTGGGCATGGCCGACGGCCTTACCGTGCCGTTCGCGTTGGCTGCAGGCCTCTCCGCCGCCAATGTCGCCAGCCGCGTGGTGGTGGTGGCGGGCGTGGCCGAAATCGCCGCTGGCGCCATCGCCATGGGCCTGGGCGGCTACCTCGCCGCACGCGGCGAGGCGGATCACTACCACTCCGAACGCCGCCGCGAACTGCACGAAGTGCGCCATTTGCAGCGCGAAGAAGAGCGCGAGATCGTGGACATCTTCAAAGGCTACGGCCTGGACCGCGCTGCCTGCGAACCCATCCTGGAACACTTCCGCAACGATCACGAAGCCTGGGTGGATTTCATGATGCACTTCGAGCTCGGCCTGGAAACCCCGCAACCCGGACGCGCCCTGCGCAGCGCCATCACCATCGGCGGCGCCTATGTGGTCGGCGGCCTGGTTCCGCTGGTGCCCTACATGCTGATCGCGCAATTGAAGCCCGCGCTGCAGTGGTCCATCGCATGCACTTGCATTGCGCTGGCCATATTCGGCGCAGCCAAAAGCCGCTTCACCGGCGTAAGCGCATGGCGCAGTACGCTGCAAACCGTGCTGATCGGAGGCCTGGCGTCGGCTACGGCGTTCCTGCTTGCACATTGGATCGGCGGCTAGACGCGTGACGTAACTAAACACAATGGCACCAACTTAAGCGTCATTGCCCATGACTTGCCGCGATTTGCTCCCTCCCCTGCGACAGTAGGGGAGGGCTGGGGTGGGGTTGCTTGTGCTTTAGCGTGCAGCTGCATGTCGCCATGGCTTCTAATAACAAGAAGCAATGTGGCAACGTCAGGCTCTTGTTGCTCGCTACGCTCGCACCCCACCCCAAGCCTCCCCTACTTCGCAGGGGAGGGAGCACATCACTGCAAGCGTCGAGATACACGCTTAAGTTAGTAACCTAGGCCGGCATGCAACCCCATCTCTCTTGAAGGTCAGGATGCTGCGATTGCATCCCAACCTACCAACATGGAAAACATCCCCAAGCAGCCAGTCACTCAGCCGCATCCTGCGCTCGATACCGCTTCGACTGCTTCGCCGACATCCGCAATGCCATGCGATCCGGCATCAGCTTGAACAAGCCCTTCACCGTGCGATTGAACCGCCCGGTGACATGCACCACGTCCCCGCGTTCCACCGCATCGATGCCTTCTCGCACCACATCATCCGCACGCTGCCACATAAAGCTCGGCATCTTGCTGACCAACGCACGCGTACCCGTCACATCGTGAAACTCCGAGTACGTAAACCCCGGGCACAGCGCGCACACATTCACGCCCATGCCCAGGTTCTCCAACGCCAGCGATTGCGAAAACTTGATCATGTACGCCTTGCTCGCCGCATACAGCGTATGCCCCGCGCTGCCCGGCACGTGGCCGGCCAACGAAGCTACATTCACGATGCGCCCATAACCCCGCGCGCGCATGCCGCCAATCAAGCGCCACGCCAATTCCGTCGGCGCGGTCACCAGCACGCGCAGGAAATCCGCGTGCACCGGCCAATCGTTCTGGTCGAAACGCCCGGGCACGCCGTAGCCCGCGTTGTTGATCAACCAGTCCACCTGCAAGCCGCGCTCATCCAGCGCCGCGCAAAGCTGCTCCACCCCATGCGGATCGGCCAGGTCGTTGGTCAGCACAGTCGTGTTCACGCCGTGTTGATCGCGCAGCTCGTTCGCCACCGCTTCCAGGCGATTGGTGCGGCGCGCCGTCAGCACCAGGTCGTGGCCGCGTGTGGCAAGCGCGCGGGCAAAGGCGGCGCCGATGCCGGCCGATGCACCGGTGATCAGGCTGAGCGGGCGAGCTTTCGTCATGGGTGTTCCTTGGCTGGATCGTGATAAATAAAAACGCATTCAGCACGCGCGTTGCCGTGCCTCTGGCCGCTGGTTAAGCTTGCCAGCTTTCCTTTGCCACGGATGCGGACATGCGTAAAAAACTCGTCGCCGCCAACTGGAAAATGCACGGCAGCCGTTCCATGGCAGTCGGCCTGATGGAAGACATCCTCAAGGCCAATCCTGTTGACGGCACCGATGTATTGATCCTGCCGCCGTATCCCTATCTTGCGCAGCTCACTGACCAGTACGGCGCCTCCGGCATCGCCTTCGGCGCGCAGGACATAAGCGAGCACCAAGGGCAGGGCCCCTATACCGGCGAGGTATCCGCCCAGATGGTGGCGGACCTGGGTTGCCGCTGGGCGCTGGTCGGGCATTCCGAGCGCCGCCACCACCACAGCGAAAGCAACGACAAGGTGGCGCGCAAGTTCGCCGCCGCCCTGGCCGCCGGGCTCACCCCGGTGCTCTGCGTGGGCGAGACCCTGCACCAGCGCGAAGCCGGGGAGACCATCGACGTGATCCGGGCGCAGTTGCAGGCCGTGCTCGTGCTCAACGGCATCCGCGCCTTCGACACCGCCGTGATCTCCTACGAACCGGTCTGGGCCATCGGCACCGGCAAGACCGCCAGCCCGGCGCAGGCGCAGGAAGTGCATGCCTTCATCCGTAGCCAATTGGCGCAGGAGGATGCTATGATCGCCCGTCTGACCCGGCTGCTTTATGGCGGCAGCGTCAAGCCGGCCAATGCTGCAGAGCTGTTTGCACAGCCGGACGTGGATGGGGGGTTGATCGGCGGCGCTTCGCTCGTTGCCTCCGAATTCCTCGCCATCTGCAACGCCGCCCGTTAAGCACCCTCGAACCCTACGCGAGACCTCATGTTCGTCATCTTCAGCGTGTTCTACATCCTGATCGCTGCAGCGATGATCGTGCTGATCCTCATGCAGCGCGGCGCGGGCGCCGATGCCGGTTCCGGCTTTGGTGCCGGCGCATCGGCCACCGTGTTCGGCGCACGTGGTTCGGCCAACTTCCTGTCGCGCTCCACCGCCGTGCTCGCCGCGCTGTTCTTCGCGCTCAGCATCGGCATGGGCATCTACCTGAAGGCAAACGGCGGCACCATCCGCCAGCAGCAGGTCAATAACAACCTTGGTGTCATGGCAGGTCTTGGCAACCAGCCCGCCAAACCGCAAAATGCGCAGCCCGCGGCCCAACCGCAGGCAGCAGTGCCGGCGCCAGCCCCGGCCGGCAACGGCGAAGTCCCCGCGGCCCAGCCGGCTCCCGCCAAGGCGCAGCAGGGCGAAGTCCCGGCCCCCACGGCCCCGGCAGCAGCAACGAGCAAGCACTAAAATCGAGCAACATCAGCCCAGGTGGCGGAATTGGTAGACGCACTACCTTGAGGTGGTAGCGACGCAAGTCGTGGGGGTTCGAGTCCCCCCTTGGGCACCAATCGAAGGCTACGGAGGTCCTGGTTACAGGATTCGGTAGTGAAAAGAAGAAACCCGCCGCTGGCGGGTTTTTTTTTGTGCCTCGAAGAAACCTCGGCGATGATGCTGAAATGGATGCCGGCCTCTTTGTTTCCCGCGTCGTTCCAGCGTGACATATACGGGCGGTCGTTTTGGGATTGCCATCCCCCCTCCAGCACGCTGAGCATCGAATCAGAATTCCTGCGAACAACATGGCGAACATCTGTGCGGTTGACGCGAGGGGGGCGAGGGGGGCTAGGATTGCACGCCCACTTCCGTCACCTTGCCGGACGGTAGCTATCGCGACACGCGTTCTCGTTGCACGTAGAAAACGATGCTGCATGAGTTGAGGGGTGTATTGCTGTATCTCGCCCCGCTTACAAAGGAGTGTTTGGCATGGCAGAAACAACCGCTTTGAATCTCTACAGATCATGTCGTGTCGAGCAGTTTCCCAATGGCGTGATGATTGATGACGAACCCGCGCCTGGGGTGCTGCATCCCGATTTCTACGACAGGCCATTGCCAAATGGCGACGTCCGCGAAGCGGATATTCAGGTCTATCTTGTACAGGGCGTCGAATGGGTCGGAACGGGACAGGGCACATCGCTATTTGATCGGCCTGGTGTATTCACTCGGCCAGGATGGCTGTCTTTCCCCATTCCAGAAGGCACACCGATACCGGATTCGCTCTTGCTTGCAAATACCGGCTACAACAAGCGACTCAAAGCGACTCATTATCAGATCGAGGCCAGAGCCCCCATGAGGAAGGATGCTATGGAGGGTGCTCTGGAGAATTTTGCCCGAAGCGCTGTGGCGCGGTCGGTAGAGTTATCTCGTCGTGGCGTTAAGGCATAAAGGGCATAGAAATGGCTGAGATTGATGGTGTGACCCTTCGGATGGCTATCCAGGCAGTAGACGCGATGATTGACGATCTGGCGAAGCAGTTGGAAGCAGATACCAGTGCAGAGGCTGGGGAGCTTGAGATTCGCTTGGTGAAATATGAAAAAGCTCTCGGGAAACTCAAGATTGGCTACGAGGAGGAACAGAAACAATCAAGCAATCTTCCACCTTTTGATGAGCTCATTAAGGGGTGACTCGATTGCGTGACAGGCAGTCGCGGCCTGGTGATTTCGATTCTGATGTCTCTTAAAGCGGCTTGTTTGGTACGTTTCAGATCATCCCAAAAAAGCCGAAAAATGGGGGCGGGTTTACGATTCACTTGGGGTGAATCTGAGCACGTTTTGCACGGATGATATCCTTGGGGAAGACGCACCTAGAGATTGCGACACTTCTGGGCTTCGTGCAGACTTGTGATCAACATCAGCCGAAACGCCAATCTGTTAGCTTTTCGATACCCATGCTCCTGCAACCACGGGGCTTCGGTATTAGCGTAGTGCAGGGACGACTCCATGACTTTGGGACAAGCCAGATGAAGACTTCCACCCGGGCAAATTCGCCAACCAATGTCCTGCCATTCAAGCGACGATTGACTACCCAGATCGAATGCAAGGACAACATTGATTTCATGCGCTCCCTGGATAAGGAAAGCATGCATTTGATTGTTACTTCGCCGCCGTACAACCTGGGTAAGGACTATGAGAAACGCACGTCGCTCGAAGTGTATATCGAACAGCAGGTCGCTACGATCGCAGAAGCTGTGCGGCTCCTTCACCCGAACGGATCCATCTGCTGGCAGGTCGGCAATCACGTCGATGATGGCGAGATTTTTCCCCTCGACGCAGTTCTCTACCCGTTATTCAAACAGCACGGGCTCAAGCTGAGAAATCGAATCGTTTGGACGTTTGGGCATGGGCTACATTGCCAGAAGCGGTTCTCCGGACGCCACGAGGCGATACTCTGGTTCACCAAGGGGGATAACTACACGTTTAACCTTGACCCTGTCCGTATCCCGTCCAAATATCCCCAAAAGAAACACTTCAAAGGACCTAATCGCGGGCAGCTTTCAAGCAACCCTCTAGGCAAGAACCCTTCGGATGTGTGGGACATTCCAAACGTCAAAGCGAATCATGTCGAAAAGACGGACCATCCTTGCCAATTTCCGGTTGGATTGGTCGAGCGGTTGGTGCTGAGCCTGACGAACTCTGGCGAGAATGTTCTCGATCCTTACCTCGGTGTCGGCTCAAGTGCTATCGCTGCCCTTAAAAATGATCGCAACGCCTACGGTTGCGACATCACTAAGGAATACGTGGCAATTGCTCGTAGCCGTATTGAGCAATTGATGGAAGGCACGTTGCGGACCCGTCCCATGAATAAGCCGGTATATGAACCCCCCGTGAGGGCTGACTGATGCAATTCGCCGAAGCCTATTCGCATCACAACGGTCGTGATCAATGGAGAGAACGAGATCTCGACGAGTGGCTAACCGACATTTTTCAGAAACCCGAACTCCAGATCATCTCGGGTTGCACAACGCAGGTGCGCGACCATGTTCGCCGTGAATTTGCCGCGCAAGGGTGGGGTTACGATGTCAAGATCGACCAAGCGTTTGACCTTACGGTGTTTGGGGTCAAAGACGATCTTGCATTTCAGCTTCAAACGGGAAACATGAGTCGCGCTCCTTACGATTTACTGAAGCTGCAACACCTATTTTCGGTGCGCCGCATCGAAGCGGCTGCCTTAGCGTTGCCAACCAAACAGGCCGCAAGTCGCATCGGTAGCAACATTGCCCACTTTGAGCGTGTAATGAGCGAGCTGGAGCTGTTCAATCGCACCATCACGCTACCCATTTTCTTGGTTGGCTTCGAATAAGGGTGTAGGAGATGAGCACATACAGGGTCGAGGTGGAGGCAGCAAAAATCAGAGAGGAGAAGATTGCGGCGTTGGCCGCTGCCTCCGAGGAAACTGAGCCGTTCTACGAATACCAGAATGGGCGCCAAGATCTGAAAATCATCAAAGTTCCATTGAGTCTACCGCTCTACCGTATGGCCAACTTCCGCACTCGAACGGCGCAGCAGGCTTATATCCGACGCGAAGGTAAGCCTGTCGACCTTTTTTCAGCTGGTGAAGAAAATGAGGCTGTCCAGCAACGGCAACACGAGTTGCTCGTGAAGTTCGCAAATGAGGGGCGAGAAGGTTCCATCACCCCCATCATTAAGGTGCTTAGAGCTGAAAAACAGCGCCAGCCAATTTTGATTACATCGCGAGGCGTGGTGGTGAATGGTAATCGTCGCTTGGCTGGCATGCGTGAGTTGTATGGCGAAGGCGGCTACCCGGAATTCAGCCACGTCCGGTGCCAAGTGCTGCCGCCCACAGCCACCAACGATGAAATCGTCGAGGTAGAAGTCCGCCTTCAAATGAAGCAACGGACCGAACTGGACTATGACTGGATCAATGAATGCATTGCGGTTCGAGAGCTCAAGGAGAGCAAGAAGTCTGACAAGGAACTGATGGCATTAATGAACAAGAAGAAGGCCGATATCTACGCAGCACTTAATGCACTAGCGGAAGCAGACCTTTATTTGAGCGAGTGGCTACATCGCCCTGGTGACTATGAAGCAATTGAGGACGCTGAGCAGTTCTTCTACGACATGGGCGAGAACATTTCATCCAAGACTGGCGAGTCTCAAGAGGTTAGCCGCCGCATCGCCTGGCTCCTCGCCGACAGAAGGAAATCGCTCAAACGTCGTGTCTATGATTTCAAGCAAATGTTCGGGAAACGGTCCGACGAGGTGGCCAACAAAATGGCTGAACGGTTCGGCGTGGAGTTGGAGAGTGATGCTGGCCTGCCGGACGACGACGAAGAATTCGCGGTAGATATCGACGGGCCCTCTGGGGCGACACTAAAGCCACTGATCGACCTTATGGATGATTCCTCGCGGCGTGACGAGCTGGCTTCCGAACTCGTTAACGTGTGTGAGGGGATCATTGAAATCGACCGTGGAAAAAAGGACGGCCAAATACCATTGCTAATGGTTCAAACTGCCAACAGCAAACTGTCCGAAATTGACATCACTAGGGCGGCTCCGGACAGTTTCGACTCTATTGCTAAACAGTTGGATGCTATCCAGGCGAACGTAGAACGCCTGCGAGCGTCGATCGAGCGGCAGCGCAACGCCATGCTTGACTTCTCTTAATCTAAATGTCGAAAGTCCAGGCAACGTCAGTGTTGGATATCTCTGTCTCTTACAATGAAGATAGCCGCGAAGGCTCGTTTCAAATCGCAGAGCCGACAACCAACACTATATGGACACGGCTAAAGCAGTCTTCCATGGTCTTCGGCGCAGAAACGCGCGTTGGGGAACTGCGGATCGATTTGAGCTGGCCTAGCCTCTTGGAAGTGCTTCGCGAATACGGCACGAAGGAGCAGCAACGCTCGCTGGACTTTCGGTTTCGACCAACGGCCGAGGCGGCTGAGCGAATTCGAGCGTATGCAGAGGCGCGCAGGACGGTGCAGGCCGCACAAGGCGGTCTGCGCCTCATTGTCACCGAGGAAGAGATCGGCGCGCGTCTGCACTCATTAGGGTTCAATCGCCGCCAATTAAAATGGTTTCAAACGCGAGATCTGCGTCGGCTGCTTTCGCTTCAGAACGGGGCCAACTTTTCGGTGCCTGGTGCGGGCAAGACCACAGTTGCCTTTGCTCTACATCTTCTAGCGAGCGCCCCCGAACACCATGTTCTGGTGGTCTGTCCAAAAGCAGCTTTCCCAGCTTGGCGCGAAGTGGTCAACGAATGCATGGACCTTAGTAGTCCAAACGCCGAGCAGTTCCAAATCCTTTCAGGGTCAGCGCAAGCAATCGACGCGGTACTTCGGAGCGGCGGTCGTCGTTTCGTTATCAACTACGATCTATTGATTCAGACGCCGCAAGTTTTTGGCGCATACCTAAGCCGGCAGCCGGTTCATTTGATTGTAGATGAATCTCACCGGATGAAGGCTGGAGAGGCTTCTCAGCGCGGTGCGTTGCTGCTGAACCTCTCAACGCTAACTGTTCGACGGGACATCTTGAGCGGCACACCAATGCCACAATCTGAAAATGATTTGGTGTCGCAGTTGAACTTCCTATGGCCTGGTCAGGGACTGGGCCGTGAGATACTGCAAGGACGCCCCGCCAAGGAGGTGCTGGGTGACCTGTATGTACGCACGACCAAGGAAGAATTAGGCCTTCCGCCACGCTCAACATTCTTTCATCAAGTGCCGATGGGGAAAGGTCAAATGGCGCTCTATGCTTTGGCGCGTAATGAGAGCCTAAGGCAATTAAGCGGGATACATTCGGGCACGATCGATTTTGTAGGTGCCCGCAAGTCAGTCATGCGATTGCTTCAACTTTCCTCGAACCCACTGTTAGCACTTCGAGGCATGACTTATGACATCGCGGGAATCGATTCCGGTATCGTCGACCAAGTCGTTGCTGATGGCCCGTCACCCAAAATGGTGGCTGTCGCAGATAAAGCTCGGGAACTTGCCCAGCGCGGTCGGAAGTCCGTGATATGGACGATTTTCACCGATACTATCGAGCAAATGGTGCGAATGCTCGCGGATTTGAATCCTGTGACGCTATATGGCGCCATACCCTCTGGCGACCCATCAGATGCGGTCACTCGCGAGGGCCAATTGCGGCGCTTTCACGAGGATATGGATTGCATGGTGATGATTGCCAACCCAGCCGCTGCGGGTGAAGGCATCAGTCTCCATACCGTCTGCCACGAAGCGCTCTACCTAGATCGCAGCTATGTGAGCACCCACTATCTTCAGTCCATCGATCGTATTCACCGACTGGGATTGCCCAGCGATGTGGTTACCAACGTTCACATTTTTCAAACCAAGGCGCCGCAAGGGCTTGGATGTATCGACCACTCCGTCAGTCGGCGCCTCGCCCGCAAAGTTCGTGCCCTGCAACAGTTGCTTGAAGATCGCGACCTCCACCAGATCGCCCTTGACGAAGAGAACGCCATTGAACCTGTCGACTACGACGTGCAGCTTCAGGACTTGGTAGACCTTGTTGAAGAGCTGGAGGGACGAGCCACTTTCGTCGAAGAAGAGGCTGGCTGAGTGTTGCCAAACTCCGTCGATCGTTTGCTCGCGATGAGTGCCTTCGAGGCCGCGCACGCGCTTCGTTCTTTCCGGGTAAGGCACCCAGAACTTCCGAATGACAAACTGATCGAAACGGCACGGGCCGTGAATGTCAACTTCTTCCCCCACGACTACTCGGCAGGTGTCGCACTGGAGCGAAGTATTCCTGATGGGCTCGAGGACGATCTGGAAATGTTTTTCACGGCCGCAATCGATGCCATCATCGAAGCGCACCGGCCTTTTTGGGTGCGTCTAGCGCCTGGCGGTAGGAACAGCGTATGCGCAGCGCTTGATGAAAACGGCCGACAGTGTTTTCGGAACGCCGGGCTGCTTGGAACTAGTGAGAGGGCTATTGTTTGGTGGGACCAAATGGCAGCCGCCGCTCGAATGGCGCAGGATTACGACCGTCTTGTACAGGGTCGGAAAGGTGAGCGACTCTCCTTCGAACATGAGAAAGCTCTGCTAAAAGCCCAAGGTATCGACAAAGAACCGTTGTGGGTAGCTTTGGACGATAATAGTTTGGGTTACGACATCCTGTCCTATCGTTGGCATGGCAACCATGTCGTCAATCGGCTTATCGAGGTTAAGACATCCTCCAGCAAGCCACCACGCCTCATCCTTACACGAAACGAATGGTGGTCAGCAGACAGGTATGGGGATGCTTTCGAGTATCACATTTGGACGTTCCCCAATGAGACGTTGACGATCAAGAGCGCTGATAGCGTGCGACCACATATCCCATGTAACGCTGGAGTTGGTGAGTGGCTTGACGTCGAAATCATTTTGCCCGATGAGCTTTCTGATGCAGGCTAACGTAACATCTTGCCCGTGCAACTTCTGCTCCATTTTCGGTAACGTGATCTATTAGAGCGGGCAGCGTAACTCTCAATGCCTCGTCATACCGGCGAAAGCCGGGGCCCCGCGACTTTCAAAGAGCCAAAGTCACTAGGCCCCGGCTTTCGCTGGAGTGACGAATCGGTAGAGTTGTATCCATGCGAAAAGTGTTGTTTTGCGATGCGTTGCAGATGCTGTTTGGATCAGGACGCATTTTCCTGGACGGAAGTGGACGCAGGCCGGAATGATGTTGTGCGAAGCACTTAACATAAAAGGTCGAATGCAGGGCTTTTATGCAAGCGCGCGGTCTGATCTCCGCGCACACATTTTTTATGGTTACTGCCACCTCTGACTTTGACCCCCAAGCCAATTCTCCTCCCCCAGGCGAGACAGTACTTCGTCAAGTCTTGCATTGATCGCTTCAAAGATGAAGTAAAGTTCGGCGCGGCCGATGGTCATCATGGCGTGGCCGTTCTCGGCGTTGTCTTCGTTGTAGGTGATGTGCGCCATCAGGGTCAGCATGTCTTGCAGATGCCTCAGGTCTTCGTAGCTGTCGCTGGACAATAGATAGAGTTGCGGTCCGCAGCGGCCGCCGTGCATGTCTTTCATGGTGGTTCTCTCCACACGCTTAGGTCACGCCGCGTGTTGCGCGCGGCGTGAAGGGCTTTCAGGAAAAATCCTGCTCGCCATGTCGGAATCAGCTGCTTCCGTTTCGACGAATGCCCACTTTGGCTCGACGTCGCGCAGTCTGCGCGGCGGTGAAGTAGGGGAAATGCACCGCGGTGGGAGCACGAAGGTGTGCGGGTGCCGTATGATGATCGATAACCATTGTCAACTCTCGATTAGTTGGTGGTGGCCAGCGGGTCGTTTGGGTTGCAGCCCAGGCGATCCGCGCTACTTCACTCATGTCGGGCGTGTCGCAGTCATCACCAGGGATGGGCACGCCCGACTGCCGCACCATCGCATAAAACACCTGCCGTGATCTGTCGGGGACGAGTGCTTTGAGGTGTTGGCGAATGCCTACGCGGCGAAGGCGGAACTGATGGGATGGGGTTTCGACGTGTGGCTTCCAATGGGCGCTATCGCGCAGGTCTCGGCTTGGCAGAGCGCCGTAGCGCTTACGCGAGCTGGATTCCGGTATTGAGGCGCATGCTGCCGGCTATGGATTGAAGCGGCTCGACCGAACTTTAGCCTTTGGAATCTTACGCAACAGCATTCACGACGGCTTGTGCAGCCGCCGTTTTTACCAGCGCCTGCAATTGCTCGCCCGACAAGGTTTCTTCTTTCAATAGCGCTACGGCTGCCTGCTCCAGCACGCCGCGTTCTGCCGCCAGTATGGTGCGTGCACGCACGAACGCGGCATCGACCAATTCGCGTACGGCCTTGTCGATGCTGGCTGCCGTTTGCTCGCTGTAGGTGCGGCGCAGCCATTCGTCGCTGTGTACGCCAAGTAGATTGGGTGCTTCGTTCTCATAGCTGACTTGTCCAAGTTCCGGCACCATGCCGTAGGCAAGCACCATGCTGCGTGCGATGGCGGTGGCCTTGGCCAGATCGTCCGCCGCGCCAGTGGATATGTCGCCCAGCATCAGCGCTTCGGCGGCGCGTCCGCCAAGCAATACGGCCATCTTGTCGCCCAGTTCGGTGCGTGACATCAGGAAACGGTCTTCGGTCGGCCGCTGGATGGTGTAGCCCAGGGCAGCCACGCCGCGCGGGATGATCGATACCTTCTGCACGCGGTCGACGCCGGGCAGGGCGAGTGCAACCAGCGCATGGCCCAGTTCGTGATACGCCACCGTATGCCGTTCCTGTTGATTGAGTACACGGCTTTTTTTCTCGAGCCCGGCAATGACGCGCTCGATGGCCTCGGTGAGATCGCGGTTTTCGATCGATGCGGCGTTGCGTCGCGTGGCGAGCAGTGCGGCTTCGTTGACGAGGTTGGCCAGGTCCGCGCCGGTGAAGCCTGTTGTCAACGCGGCAACGGTTTCCAGCGATGCGTCCGTGGCAAGCTTTACCTTGCGTGTGTGCACGCCCAGTATCGCGAGCCGGCCGGCCTTGTCCGGCCGGTCGACCAGCACCTGCCGATCGAAGCGCCCGGCGCGCAACAACGCCGGGTCGAGAATTTCCGGGCGGTTGGTGGCGGCCAGCAGCACGACGCCACTGCTTACGTCGAAGCCATCCAGCTCGGTCAGCAATTGGTTGAGCGTCTGTTCCTTTTCGTCCTGGCCGCCGCTGACCGGCATCGCGCCGCGTGCGCGGCCCAGCGCATCCAGCTCGTCGATAAAGATGATGCAGGGCGCCTGCGCACGCGCCTGCTCGAACAGGTCGCGCACACGCGCCGCGCCGACGCCAACGAACAGCTCCACGAATTCCGAGCCGCTGATGGAGAAGAAGGGCACGCCAGCTTCGCCGGCGACGGCGCGAGCGAGCAGTGTCTTGCCGGTACCCGGTGGCCCGACCAGCAGCACGCCTTTGGGTACGTGTGCGCCGAGACGGCCATAACCTTGTGGGTCTTTCAGGAACGCGATGATTTCCTTCAGCTCCTCCTTGGCTTCGTCCACGCCGGCCACGTCGGCGAACGTAGTGGAAATGGAGCGCTCCATGAACACTTTGGCCTTGCTCTTGCCGATGGCCATCATGCCGCCCGCGCCGGTGCCCTTCATGACTTGCCGCGACAGAAACATCCATAGCGCTACCATCGCAACGACCGGAAGCATCCAGCTGAAGAATTTTTCGATCAGGCCGGGTGCTGGCTCTTGCTGGAATGTCACCTTCGCATCCGTCAGCTCTCGCGCCACGTCCGGTGCCACACGCTGCGTGATGAAATGGCGCGGCTGGCCGTCTTTGCCCGGCGTCTTGTAAGTGCCATCGATGGTGGTGTCCGAGAGCGTGACATCTGCCACGTTGCCCGCTTTCAAGGCCGTTTCGAACTGACTGTAGGGAATCACTTCGGTGGATTGCCGCACGGCAAAGAAATTCTCGAATGTCACGGCCGCAGCAAGCACGGCGAGCACGAGCCATGCGCTGAGAAACAAAGGTGGACGACGGGCAGGCATGGCTCAGTGTCCATGCAACGGCACAGAGTGGGGCGTCGGGTCAACGATCTCCCCCCAGCGCTCTGCAATATTGAGCTTGGCCACGAAGCGGTCCAATTTTTCGGTGTAATGGCCTTGCAGCAGTTCAGCGCGGCGAATGGCAAGCGTGGCGACCGGTGCCTTGCCGTCAAGGGTGCACATGTCGCTGAAAGCGGTGTCGTAACCGCGGCCACCATACGTGCAGAAATAGGCCGTCGGCGGCAGCCGATGCGCGGCGTCGCACAGAAAACGCCGCATCGGGCATGCTGCACGGCCCGCCCACACGGGCGTTCCGAGCAGGATGAGATCGTAGTGGGACGGATCGACATGCAGCGGGGCAATCGGAGGAAGCACGCCACGCGACGCATCCCATAGCGAACGCATGAATCCCGCCACGCCGGCTCTGGACCGCGGCTCTTGCAGGGCAATCACATCCGCACCGAGGGCCTGGACGAGCTCTGCCGCCAGCGTTCGGGTGGCATTGGAGCGGCTGTAGTAGATGATCAGTTTGCGGCTCATGTTCATCGTGCCTTGCCGTTGATGTTGATCGTGCAAGACATGGTCGCGCGCCGTACACAGATACGGCTTGATCGCCATCAAGTCCGCTGATTGTCTGCAAAGGGGGCAGTACCGACGTTTTCACCGTAAAAACCCAGCGTGGCCACGCCGTCCTCAATGAAGTCGCTAGCCAGGGGGGAGCCGAGCAAATAAAGCGCAGTGCGCTCGTTGTGCGCGTGTGCGGCATCGTCCAGGACGGACGACCAATCCTCTGTCGAGCCGTTGTCGCGGCCCAGCCACATCAAGGCGACCAGCTCGACCTGCTGATCCTCCGGCAAATCGTTGATGAAGGATTCCAGCTGCTGGCGTATGGGCTCGCTGTGGCAGTCGTTTTCATGCTGGGTATAGACGTCCACGTCCTCGGCATCCAGCGGCGACTCTTGTTCCACATCGCTATCGGCCGGGTCGCCAAGCAGTTCGGGGTTTTCGTATTCGCGCAGCATCGCCACGACGAAGCAAACCGCATCTGCTGGAATGGCAAGCGACGGCTTGGGGCTGCTGGAGGTGCTTGCCATCATGACGTTCGTGCCGTTGCCAGGATCATGCATACACGGTAAGGAAACCGGGTTTTGGCGCATTGATATGGATCAAGCCGGATTCAAGGCGTGCAGGTTGGTGGTGAGCGTATGCGAACCCCAACGTTGCCATGCCGATGGCGATGTTGGGCTCGGCGTTGCCTCACCGCCAACGGAGGATCACGCTATCGTCCCGATGGGTGTGGCGACGCTTGGCTTCCACCAGTCACTTGCTGCGGTTTCGCAACGCCAAGGACTGCGTTCAATGCGACATCAACAGGCACGATGGCGTATCGCGAAGAAGATCGCGTGTCACACCGCCGAAGGCCCATTCATGCAGCCTTGCGTGCCCGTACGCACCCGCAACGATGAGGTCGGCAAGCTCATCCTCGGCAATCGTCTGCAGCTGCTTTGCCGTATTTTCACGCACGGGTGCCATGATGGGCTTTGCGGTCACGTGATGCATGCGCAGCCACGAGACGACGTCCGCGACGCTTGCGGCAGCGGTTTCTTCCTCGCCTTGTTCGGCAATGCCAGCGATGACGACGTGGGTGGCCTGTTGCAGGAACGGCAACGCATCGGCGATCGCCCTGCGTGCCTCGCGCGTGTCTTTCCAGGCAACCAGAATGCTTTTGGCATGCAGGGGACGGGCGGACTCAGGAACGGCCATGACCGGCCGACCCGCGTGCATGATAAGGCCTGCGGTATGCGGGCAGCGGCCCTTGCTTACGGGAAATTCGCGCTTGTCCAGGCCTGTAATCACCAGATCGGCAGCAGCGGCCTGCCGGAGTACGAAGCCAAGGGGCGACTCCATCGATACCTGCGATCGCCATTCGATGCTGAAGGTTCGCCGGCTGAATGCATCGCGGAACTGTTCTTCCATCGTCTTCGTGCGCTGGTGCACTTCGGCGACGTCCATTTCAACGACATCGTCAGCCAAGGTGCCGGCTTTGTAAACGGCTTGTAGCGCACGGCAAGCCGATACGCCGATGACGTGAGCGTGGAATCGCTCGGCGAGTTGGACGGCGACATACAGTTGCTGCGTACAGCCCTTGAACAGGTCAAGGTTCACCATGATGGACGCGTACATGACGTGGGCGACCCCGGTCGTTGCGGATGTTGGTGGCGGCCGCACGCGCCAGGCTGCATGCGCCGTCGTGTCCACAGTAGGCGCACGCAAGGCCGTCAATGTTGATGTCGATCAAGTTGCCAGCGCCTGCGCATGCCCATGCTGCTCGAACAGGGCCATGCAAGATCGGGCATGGACAACATGCACGCCAAAACTGCGGAGAATCATGATGAAAGCGCTTGTCTATCAAGGACCAGGCAAGAAAGTTCTCGAAGATCGTCCCATGCCGGAAATCATCGCGCCTTCCGACGCCATCGTGAAGATCGTCAAGACCACGATATGCGGCACGGACCTGCACATCCTCAAGGGCGATGTACCGACCTGTACGCCAGGACGCATCCTCGGTCACGAAGGGGTAGGCGTGGTCGAACAGGTTGGAACTGCCGTTGCTGCGTTCAGCCGCGGCGACCGCGTCATCATTTCGTGCATCTCATGTTGCGGCAAATGCGATTATTGCCGCAAAGGCATGTATTCGCACTGCACGGCGGGAGGCTGGATCCTCGGCAACAAGATCGATGGCACGCAGGCCGAGTATGTCCGTATTCCTTACGCAGACACCAGCCTTTATCACATTCCCGATGGGGCCGATGAAGAGGCATTGGTGATGCTGAGCGACATCCTGCCGACCGGTTTCGAATGCGGCGTTCTCAATGGCAAGGTGGAGCCAGGGTCAAGCGTTGCCATCGTTGGCGCAGGTCCGATCGGGTTGGCCGCTTTGTTGACGGCGCAGTTTTATTCCCCTGCCGACATCATCATGATCGACCTGGACGAGAACCGTCTGGCTGTGGCCACGCGCTTCGGTGCGACCGCGACCATAAATAACGGCGACGGGAAGGCCGTCGAAAAGGTTCTGCAGCTCACCGGCGGCCGCGGCGTGGATACGGCCATCGAGGCGGTTGGCGTTCCCGCTACCTTTGAGCTCTGCGAAGAACTTGTTGCGCCGGGCGGCATCATCGCCAACATCGGCGTGCATGGCGTCAAGGCCGATCTGCATCTGGAAAGCTTGTGGGACAGGAACATCGCCATCACGACACGCCTGGTGGACACTGCGCACACGCCGATGCTTCTGAAGACGATTCAGTCGAAGAAAATAGACCCCGGCAAACTGATCACGCATCGTTTCAAGCTCGACAAGATCGACGATGCGTACGATACGTTCGCGCATGCGGCCAAGACGCACGCCTTGAAGGTCATCATTGAAGCGTAATGCTGAGCTCGCAGGCTGGGATTTTTCTTCCCAGCCTGCGCGATTCGGGGGCTATGCTTGCCCGAGCAGGATGATCTCGATTTCTTCGGTGATGGTTTCCTGACGCGCACGCCGCCTTTTGCGGTCCAGTTTGTCGATCCGCTCGTGCAACCGATCGAGCGCCGCGCTCATCTGGTCCAGCCGGCGGCGGTTTTCCGCCAGCAGGGATGCCAGCAGGATCGCATTGAGCGAGGCGAGCACGTAATGCTCGACCAGCATGCCGTGCAGTTGGGGCGGATCGAGCTGCAGCATCGGCTTGGCGCGCCAGCATTGCCCGGAGGGCGCCACCGGCACGGGCAGAATGCGCGCGTGGTGCACGGCGCCATCGTCGGCATGATGGATGGCTACCAGGCCGGTGCGGATGTCATGGTCCTGTTGGTTGAAGCGGCGCATCGCCGATGCGATCTGCAGCATGACGCCTGGTATGTCCTCGATCACGGCCGCACCGGGTATCGCGTCATGCGCGAGGCCTTGCTCGTCCAATCGCAGGCATAACCGGCTGCCCACGGCCAGGCGCGCGGACGGGTCGTTCGCGTTCAACGATACGGCGATGCGTTCGTCGAAATCCCCGCACAGGCCTCGCTCCGAACCGATCATGACGAGCACGTCGCGTTGCGGTACGACAGCGGGCCGCGCATCGGGATAATGCGCAACGAGATTGTCGATCGCCACGTGCATGGCGCCGACCGTTTCCTGCTGTCGCGCTACGCCTTCGGCCAGCCGCCGTACTTCGATGAAGGCAAGGCTGCGCATGGCCGACATGATCGAACCGATATCGTCGAGCGCCCGGATACGGCGCCCCAGTTCACGCCACCGGGCCATGGCCTTGCTCCAGCCAGCGGTGCACCCGCTCGCGCCATGCCTCGGGCGGGTCGCCGACGTTTACGGTTTCCTGCAGGCAATGCGCGCGCAGGCCTTGCATGGCGGCATCCATGGCGTCGGGCGCGATGTGTTCGAGCAGGCCTTCGTTATAGGCCACCAGCCAGGCCATTTGCGCCGCGGCAGGCCAGGGCTGGAAGCGTGCCTGCCGCAATGCCTGGCGCAGCGCGCGTCCGCGCCGGATGCGTTCTTCCACGCCGGCTTCGAGTTTGGCGCCGAACCGCGTGAACACCTCCAGTTCCAGGAATTGCAGATAGTCCAGCTTGATGCGGCCGGCCTGGTCGCGAATGTTTGCGTGCTGCGCCCTGCCGCCGATGCGCGACACCGAGCGCGCTACGTCGATGGCCGGCAGTTGCCCCTGTGCGAACAGGCGCTGGTCGAGAAAGATCTGCCCATCGGTGATCGAAATAAGATTGGTGGGTATGTAATCGGCGATTTCGCCTTGTTCGGTTTCCACCAGGGGCAGGGCGGTCATGCTGCCGCCGCCTTCCTCCGCGGACAGGGCAGTGGCGCGTTCCAGCAGGCGCGCATGCAGATAGAAGATGTCGCCCGGATACGCTTCGCGGCCCGGCGGACGGCGCAGCAATAGCGAGAGTTCGCGATAAGCCTTGGCGTGCGTGCTCAGGTCATCGTAGATGACGAGCGTGTCGTGGCCGGCTTCCATCCACGTCTCGGCCACGGTGCAGCCGGCGAACGGCGCCAGGTATTTCATGCCGGGCAGTGCGTTCGCATTGGCCACGATCACCGTGCAGTAAGCCAGCGCGCCATGTTCGCGCAGTACGGCCACCGTGCTGGCTACATCCGAACGCTTCTGGCCGATCAGCACATAGACGCAACGTACGCCCTCGCCCTGCTGGCGCAGCACGGTATCCAGCGCCAGCGCGCTTTTGCCGGTGCCGTTGTCGCCGATGATCAGCTGACGTTGCCCGCGCCCGATCGGAATCAGCGTGTCGACGATCTTGTTGCCGGTGTACAGCGGGCGCTGCACGAAGGCGCGGCGCATCAGCGGTGGCGACATGCCGTCGATGGTGCGCAAGCTGTCCGCGCGCGGCGCGTCGCCGCCATCCAGCGGACGGCCCAGCGGATCCAGCACGCGGCCAAGCCAGTCGTCGCTGATGCCGATCTGCAACTGCCGTCCGCTCAGCGTGGCGCGCGCGCCGGCATGCAGGCGCGCATCGGCATCGAGCAGGATCACTCCGATGCGTTCCGGCGCCAGGTGATAGATCAAGGCCTCGCCGCCGCCTTCCAGCACCACGATGTCCTCCAGTCCCGCGGAGGGCAGGCCGGTGATCCATGCCACGCCATCGCCGACCGACACCAGCGTGCCGCATTCGTGCATGCGCAGGCCGAAGCGGTAATCGGCCAGCCAGTGTTCGCGCCGGTCCAGCGCCAGCTGTGCATCAGCCATGGCCGTCGGCCTCGGCAAAGGCGCGCAGCTCGCCGGCCAGGCTTGCGTCGAGTTCCCAGGCGCCGATGCTGATGCGCACGCCGCAGACGAGTGTCGCATCCTCGATGTATTGCATCGCGTGTGGTGCGGCGATGGCGGCCAAGGCTGCGTCGATGCGTGTACGCTCCTCCGCGGTGAGCGGGAAGCCGCTGCGGACCACGGCGGCATCGGCGTTGCCGAGCGCCGTGCGCAAGGCAGCAATGTGTTCCGGCGGCCAGGCGGCAAGCTGCTTCAGGGCCACCTCCAGCATGCGTTGCTGCAAGGCCGGTGTAGCCAGTTCATGCAGCATGCGCGACGCGAATTGCGCCGCCTGCGCCGCCGCACGTGCCTGCACCGCCTTTTCATACGTGGCTTGCTCGTGCTTGCGCAGCGTTTCCTGGCGCTGGCGTTCCGCCGCCATGTCCGCCTGCAAGGCTTGCAGCCGCTGCTGCCGCTCTGCTTCCAGCTCGTTGCCAAGCTGCTGGCGGCGTTGCGCCAGCTCGGTTTGCCATTGGGTGTTGCGCGCCTGGTAGTCCGCCTGCAGCGTGTTCGCCTCGTCGCGTGCATGCCGGGCGTCATCCAGCGTTTTCTGTACGGCGTGCTGGCGCTGCTCGATCATCGACAGCACCGGCCGATACAGGAAATGCCGCAGCAGCCACACCAGCACCAGGAAGTTGATGATTTCCAGGATGAAGGTGGACCAGTCGAAGCTCATGGCGGCAGGCCTACTTCAGCAGGTAGGCCAGCAAGGGATTGCGGAACAGCACGATCAGCACGATCACCAGTACATAGATGGCCAGCGATTCGACCATCGCCAGGCCGATGAACAAGGCGCGCAAGATCGATTTCTCCGCCTCCGGCTGGCGCGCCAGCGCATCCAGCGCGCGGCTGATCGCGCGCCCCATGGCCAGCGCGGGAAACATCACGCCCAAGGCGATCGCCAACAAGGCGCCCAGGGTGGAAAACAATGCGAATACGCTCATGTCTTTCATGATGGAGAGCCTCCGTCCGCGTGCGCTTCCAGGCCGCCCGCGATATAGACCAACGCCAGCACGCCGAAGATGTAGGCCTGCACCAGCGCCTCCACCACGTGCAGCATCAACAAGGGAACCGGCACCAGCAGGCCGGCGACCAGCAGCACCAGCAGGGCCGCCATCTCCAGGCTCATGATGTTGCCGAACAGGCGCACCGCCAGCGCCAGCGTGCGCGAGATTTCGCTGATGATGTTGAACGGCAGCAGGATCGGATTGGGTTGCACGTAGTGCTTCAGATACGGCAGCCAGCCGGATGCGCGAATACCGAACCAGTGCGTGGCCAGGAACACCAGGATGGCCAGGCCGCTGGTCACCGACAGTTGCCCGGTCGGCGAATGCAGCCCCGGAACCAGCCCGGCCAGGTTGGCGAACACCAGGTAGATCCACAGGCTGCCGACGAACGGCAGCAGGCTTGGCGATTTGCCGGGCGCAATGTCTTCGATGGCCTGCTGCATGGTCAGCACCACGCCTTCCAGGGCGCTTTGCCAGCGGTCCGGCGACTGCTTCAGGTGGCGGATGCCTAGCCAGCAGAGCAGCACCAGGATGGCCATGATGCCCCAGGTCGTCGCCACCGTACTGGTGACCAGCAAGGCGCCGATGCGGAAGATGACCAGGCTCGGTTCCATCAGCGCCGCTCCCGCACGATGAGGTACACATTCAGCGCCCCGACCGCGATGCCGATGACGATGCCGCTGAGCGTGCCGCGCACCGAATAGCCGGGCAGCTTTTCGTCGATCCACAGCCCGATGTAGGTGGACGCAACCACCGGCAGCATGAACACCAGGCCGAGCGTGCCCAGGTACAGCGATTGGCCGATCAGGCCCTGCCGCTCGCACTGCGCGCGAATCGTGCGGCGCACCTCGCGCAGGATCGAGCGGTGCCAGTGCTGGTTGCTCGGCGTGATCATCGCGCCGACTCCCGCTGCAGTTGCCACAGGCGGCGCAGCATCTCGCGCTCGAGCTGGCGCAATTGTTCGTGCAGCTGGCCCAGCGCCGTCTCTTCCACCATCAGGCGCGTGCTCAGCGCATCGCTCACCGTATGCAGGTCGTCGCTGCGCAGGTAGTCGCGGGTCGCCAAGGTCAGGGCATGCTCGGCGAAGTACAGCACGCCGCCCGGTTGCGCCAGGTAGTCCCAGTGGTCGTCCGCGTAGCGCAGGCGCGACAAGCCCGGCACCAGCGCGGTGATAAAGCATTCGTGGTTCGCGCGAAGGGCGAACTGGCCGCTGGAGTCTTCGCCCACGAACGCCGCCACGCCAGTGATGCGTTCGCTGGCGCGCGGGCTCAACACGTGAACGTCGAAGGTGTTCATGCGCCGTCTCCCGCAAGGCGTCCGCGCATGTAGCACTGCGCTTCGGAAAGATCGTCGTAGCGTCCTGCCAGCAGCGCTTCGCAATCGGCCAGGGTCTGCTCCAGCGTCACGCTCTCGCCGGGCATGCCCGTGCTGGCGCTGACCACCGCGAAAGGCTGCGACATGTAGCGCTGCAAGCGGCGCGCACGCAACACCAGCTTGCGATCCGCCGCGGACAGGGCTTCGATGCCCAGCATGGCGATCACGTCTTCCAGTTCCTTGTAGCGGGCCAGATGCTCGCGCACCTGCGTGGCCACCTGGTAGTGGCGTGCGCCGACGATCGCCGGATCGAGCAGGCGGCTGCGCGAGGCGAGCGGATCGACCGCCGGGTAGATACCCAGTGCGGCCTGCTCGCGCGAAAGAATCACGTTGGTGTCCAGGTGCGCCAGGATGGCGATCACGGCCGGATCGGTCATGTCGTCCGCCGGCACGTACACCGCCTGCACCGAGGTGATGTTGCCGCTTTGCGTGGAGCAAATGCGTTCTTCCAGCTCGGCGATTTCGGAGAGCAGGGTGGGCTGGTAGCCGACCGTGGCCGGCATGCGCCCCAGCAGGCCGGACACTTCGCTGCCCGCTTGCGCAAAGCGGAAGGCGTTGTCCATCAGGAACAGCACGTCGCTGCCCAAGGTGTCGCGCAGGTATTCGGCATAGGTGATGCCGGTAAGGCCGACGCGGAAACGCACGCCGGGCACTTCGTCCATCTGGCCGAATACCATCAGGGTATGCGGCATCACGCCGGCATCGCGCATGTCATGCCACAGCTCATGCCCTTCGCGGATGCGTTCGCCGACACCGCAAAACACATTGGCGCCGCGGTGCAATTGCACGATGGCGTGCATGAACTCCATGATCAGCACGGTCTTGCCGACGCCGGCGCCGCCGAACAAGCCGGTCTTGCCGCCGCGCGCAAACGGACACAGCAGGTCGATCACCTTGATGCCCGTTTCCAGGATGCCGCTGAGCGGGCGGGTTTCGCTGAGCGGCACCGGGCGGCCGGTGATCGGCTCAAAGCGCTCGGCCGCAACAGGTGCTCCGCCATCCAGCGGCTGGCCGAACACGTTGAGCAGCCTTCCCAGCACGCTTGGCGCTACCGGAACGCTCAGCGGCGCCTGCGTATCGAACACCGGCTGTCCGCGGCGCATGCCGGCGGTGCGGCCAAGCGCGAGTGTCCTGGCGCGCTGTGTATCCAGTTCCTGCTGCACTTCCAATGGAATGGGCGTGCCGCCGAGCGACGTATGCAAGGCCTGGCGCAACAACGGCGGACGTATGCAATGAACGTCGACCACCGAACCTTGCACGGATTCGACGTGGCCGATGCAGGTGCTGGAGGTGTCGGCAGTCACGGCGAGCTGCTTCGTTCAAGCAGTCCGCAAGCCGGGATGGCATCCCACCTACGCGCCTGTTCCCGTCTTGTTTCTGGTTCGCGCAACGGGGCGTCGATCGGCTGATCGACGAATTCGGCCATCGCATCCATCAGCATCGCCGCGCCGGCCGCAAAGCTGCGGATTCGCCCGGCGGTGCTGGCGTCGGCCACCGCCACTTCGATGTGGCAAACGGCGGGTGGGCTGGCATCAGGCAGAGGCATCGCCTCGACCTGTGCCACGCCATCCATGTCGTGAATCATGTTCATCAGCGCCTCGGCGCGTGCCTCGTCGCCGACGATGCGGATTTTCAGGATCTGCGCGGAACTCATCGGTATGCCACGGTTGATGGGATGCCGCTTCATTGGGCATGCGATGGCGGGGGTGCGTATTGATCGATGTCAACTTATGTAGGCAGGCGGATGACGTTCCAGCATTCGCAGGCCCGCCCACTGCTGTCCGGGGGAAATCACCAACCTTCTCCGTAATGCTTGATACATCGTCACCCCGGCTTTCGCCGGGGCGACGAATCAGTAGCGTGGAATTTATCGGGCTAAATGTGGGCTTGCTCTGAGTGGCGGATGCTTGTTTAGAGCCGCCGGTGCCCCGGCGCAGCCAACCATCGCGCAATTGATTTCGATCACTGCCGCATGCGCGCAAAGGCTTAGCGTAAACCTACCCCGTTTGCGGCGGCTGATGCCGGAGGACCCCCATGTCCGAATCGACTGCCCACGTCATGCACGTGGAAGACCTGTTCGAGCCTGTCCAGCTTGGTCCCCACCTGCTCGCCAACCGCATCGTGATGGCGCCGCTCACGCGCAGCAGGGCGACGTCGGACGGTGTGCCGACGCCGTTGATGGCCGATTACTACGCACAGCGTGCATCGGCGGGGCTGATCATCACCGAGGGCGTGAACATCTCCGCGCAGGGACGCGGCTATATGCGCACGCCTGGCCTTTACGACAATGCGCAGACCGCGGCATGGAAGCCCATTGTCGATGCGGTGCATGTGCGTGGCGGACGGATCTATCCGCAGTTGTGGCACGTTGGGCGCGTCTCGCATCCGGCGCTCCAGCCCAACGCTGCGCTGCCGGTGGCGCCATCGGCGATCCGCCCGGAGGTGCAGGTGTATACCGAGGACGGTTTCAGGCATTGCGTGAAGCCGCGCGCGCTCACCACCGGCGAGATCTACGCCATCGTGGAGCAATATCGGCAGGCTGCACGGTGCGGCTTGCAGGCGGGTTTTGACGGGGTGGAAATCCATGCCGCGAACGGTTACCTGATCGAGCAATTCCTGCGCGACAGCACCAACCAGCGCGAGGACGACTTCGGCGGCTCCGTCGAAAACCGGGCGCGCTTCCTGCTGGAAGTAGTGGACGCCGTGACCAGCGTCATGGGCGGCTCGCGCGTGGGCGTGCGGCTTTCGCCGCTGGGTTTTGCCAATGATTGTTCGCTGGATAGCGATCCGCAGAGCCTGTACGGCCACGTCGTGGAAAAGCTCAATGCCTTTCGCGTGAGCTATATCCACATCATCGAAGGCACGCCGCAAGGACCGCGGGAAGTGTCGGGCGGTTTCGACCTGCAGTTGCTGCGGCGTATCTTCAAGGGCCGCTACATCGCCAACAACGGCTACGACCTCACGATGGCCCAGGAGGCATGCCGCCGTCACCGCGCGGACATGGTCTCGTTCGGCCGCGCCTACATCGCCAATCCCGATCTGGTGGAACGCTTCAAGCGCAATGCGCCCTTGAACGTGCCGGATCACAGCACGTTTTTCGGCGGCGGCGCCAAGGGCTACACCGATTATCCCTGCCTGCCTGCAATGACCGGGACGGCACCGTAGGCCGGAGTGAAATGCCGGTGCCGCCATTGCCAGCGCATATCCGGATTTCCACGAAGGACACCCACGGCAGGGAAATCTGCCTACTTCTGCGCGAAGGAAGCAAGCCCGCTCATTCCGCCTTTCTGGTAGATGTCTTTAGCGACCGCCATGGCCTCATCGGGATTGGCGGCGGGGTATTCGGCTTGAACCAGGGCGGTGCTTGAAATGAAGATGCTCAAAGAAGCGCGGCTCTTTTCCTTGTCCCACATGAGCATCGAATCATATTGCCGGGCCACGGTGAAATAACGCGTATTTTCAAGCGTCGCGATCATCGGCCCCACCGACTTCGGGTCCGCAGCGGCCGCTTGCCTGAGCGTGGCGATCGTCTGTTGATTATCGGTCGCCGCTTTCGCGTTCTGGCTCAGGTCGCCCCATTCCGCAACGGGGGCAGATTTCGTGATGATTTTCAGGGTGACCTGCAACGAGGGGCCGCCGCCGGCGACCATGGTGCGATTCCATTCGCTCTTGGGGCCGTCGGTAAAATTGCCGCAGGAAACCTGCTTTTCCATCTGGGTGCCGGCAACTACCGGGGGAATGAATTTCTCCAGTCCGAAACAGGTGTTGCCTACTTCCAGTTTGTCGGCGTGGGCGCTGCCGGCGGTGAGCACAGCGAAGGCCGCCAGGCAATAAAGGCTGAATTTCATTGTTTTCCCCTTGGGGCGATATGTCGCGGTAGGTGCGGATGGTTCCATCAGCACGAGAATTGTTCTTCCCACTATCCCAAAAAACACTGCGCCTGCGCAGGTATTCTCTTTCCTCTGCCTGCAAAGCGCCAACGCTTTGCCGGGTTCGGAGCATTGCCCTAAGCCCACCCACGCAGCCGATACCACCAGATCCCCACATATTCACGCAAGCAATGTCCACTCAAGCGCAACGCCGCGCGCGCAGGCCACCAGGGATGCGCTTGCCAGGATGGGTGGACGGCGTCGTAGGCGGGGGCGGGGATCACGTCCAGGCCTTGCTTTGCAAATGCCGCAGCGGCACGTGGCATGTGGGTGGTGGATGTCACCAGCAGGATGCGCAGCAGTTTTTCGCGCTTGAGCATGGCGGCGGAGTAGAGGGCGTTTTCGTGCGTGTTGGTGCTTGCGTGTTCGGTGCGCAGCGCATCGGGCGGTACGCCTTGCCGCAACAGGGCGCGCGCCATTCGCTGCGCCTGGTCGTCGCCGGAAAGCAGTATCACGTTGGCGCGTGCGTCGCGGAACAGTTGCAGGCCGAAGCCGATGCGTGTGGCGAGGCTGTATGGGTCATCCGCATCCATGTACCAGGCTGAGTGCGGCAGTGCGCCGCCGCCCAGGACCACGATCGCATCGGCCTTGGCGTAGGCGGATGCCTGTTGCGGCGGATTGCGATGTTCCAGCGTTTCGCGCAGGCGGACGGCTACCGCGGGTGTGGCGCACAGCCATAGCCAGGCGCTGCCGAGCGCCAGCAGCGCGAACGCAAGGCGATAGCGTTGACGGCACAAAAGATAGACACCGATGACGGCAAGGATGGCTGCCTGATTGATCGGGTAAATCACTTGCTCAAGCAGGTCCATCGGAATGCGCGCTCCCAAGGTTTTCCTCGCCGGATGGTGATCGTAAGGGCCATGCGCTGGCCGCGCAGCCCCCATGCACATCGCCTGCTTATCCCAGTTCAAGATCAAGAAGCGTGCCAAAACCGGCCATCGGCGGGGTAGCGCACGCCTATTTTTCTTATTGGCGAGCGCTATTGCTTTGCCCGTTTGTCAAGGGCAATAATGAGACATAGTTCACATTTTACTCACCGGCGAGGACCGCCATGAACCGTCTCATCCGTTGTTTCGCACTGTGTCTGCCGTTGCTGCTAGCCGCCTGTGCCACGACGGGTAGCTCCGGGGCGCCGCCGGTGCCCAGGGCCGATGTGCAAGCTGTCAACACCTATCACATCGGTGTGGATGACCAGTTACAGATCACCGTCTGGCACAACCCGGACCTCAGCGTGAGCGTGCCGGTGCGGCCGGACGGCAAGATCACCGTGCCGCTGATCGGCGACGTGACCGCTGGCGGCAAGACGCCGGACGAAGTCTCCGGCGAGATCAAGGATCGGCTGCAGTCCTATATCCGCGATCCGCAGGTCGCCGTGATTCTCATTGCGCTGCGCAGCAACGAATACCTGTCGCGCGTGCGCGTGACCGGCGCAGTGCGCAGCCCCATTTCCATTCCTTATCGCCAAGGCATGACGGTGCTCGACGCGGTGCTGGCGGCCGGCGGCATCACCGAGTTTGCCGCGCCCGACCGTACCGAGCTGTACCGCAAGGGCGATGGCGGAAGCACGACGTCGTATTCGGTGCACCTGGACAAGATCCTGCAGAAGGGCGATCTCGCCAACAACTATCCGGTACAGCCAGGGGATGTGATCACGGTGCCACAACGCGCGTTCTGACGACGCGCCTGATGTTTTTTTGGAGCGGTGCACGGATGCCCTGATTAATTCGGCCTGCGGTGGATTAAATCAGAGCATCCTTGGGGAACAGGGTAAGGGGGATTCATGGGCGGAGAACTTGCACCTCTAGGCGGCATGCTGCCTGCGTTGTTGTTCGAGGCGCGTCGGCGGCGCATGGCGCTGGGCATCGCTTTTGCCGTGATTGCGATCGCGGCCTTGATCGTTGGCGTGGTCTGGCCGAAGAAGTACCAGGCCTCCACCACCATCCTGGCGCAGGAAAGCAGCATCATCACGCCGCTGATGGAAGGCGCGGCCTCGGCCACCGCCAACGCCAACCGCGCGGGTATCGCGCACGACGTGATCTTCAGCCGCAAGGTGCTCAACCAGATCCTGGTCGTAGGTGGCTGGATGGCGGCGCATCCCACGCCGATCCAGCAGGACCGCATCATCGAAGGCATTCGCGCCCATACCACGGTGCAGACGTCGCGCGGCAACCTCATCACCATCACGTATTCCGATTCCGATCCGAAGCGCGCCTTCGTGGTCACGCAGGAATTCGGGCGTCTTTTCATCAGCGAAAGCCTGGCCTCGAAACAGCGCGAGAGCCGCGACGCCTACGAATTCATCAACAGCCAGGTCGAAACCTACCGCAAGAAGCTGACCGACGCCGAAGACAAGCTCAAGGCGTATCGCGACACCAACGCGGACGCGCGCCCTGGCAGCGACGTGGACACCAATTCGCGCATCAGCCAGTTGCGCACGCAGATCGAGAACACGCGGCTGGAGCTGACCGAGAAGCGCTCGCAGGCCGCCGCGCTGCAGGCGCAGCTGTCGGGCGAATCGGAAGTCAACGCGGTGCACACCACGCAAGGCATCTACGACACGCAGCTTGCCGATTTGCAGGGCCAGCTCGACAAGCTGTTGCTCACCTATACCGATCAATACCCCGATGTGATCCGCATCCGGCACCAGATCCAGGATCTGCGCCAGCAGATGGCCGAGTCCGACCAGCGCAAGCAGGCGGCACGCGCAGCGGGCGCGCCGATACCGCTGGACACCACGGTGCAGATGAATCCGCTCTACCAGCAATTGAAAATCCAGCTGGCGGCCACCGAAGGCGACGCTGCGGCGGCCGAGGCGCGCATCAGCGCCAGCGAGTCGATGCTTGCGGCGGAACTGGAGCGCAGCAAGCGCATCTCCAATTCGGAAAACGTGACCTCCGAGTTGACGCGCGACTACGACGTCAATCGCGACGTCTACCAGGATTTGCTGAAGCGCCGCGAAAATGCGCGCGTGTCGATGAATCTCGATGCCGAGCAACGCGGGCTGACGTTCCTGGTGCAGAACCCCGCGGTGATGCCGCTGGTGCCGTCGGGCCTGCGCTTCATGCATTTCGGCCTGGCCGGGCTGGCATTGTCGTTCGCCATTCCGTTCGGGCTGGTGTTCGCCCTGGTGCGTTTCGATCCGCGCGTGCGTTCGGTCGACCAGCTGGAGCGTGCGCTTGGCTTCAACGTGCTGGCGACGGTGCCGTTCTATCCCACGCCGCGCGACCGCCGGCGCGACCGGCTGCAGAACATGATGCTGGTGTTGATCGTAGTCGGTGTCGCCGCGTTCTACCTGATTCTTTTCTGGATCCGGCACAAGAGTTGACTATGAAAATTCAAGACGACAATGTGTCCACAGATCGCCGCGGCGAAGTGATCGACGCCGCGCGTCACGTGGAGGAACAACCCTCCACCGGCCATTCGATTGCATTGATGACCGAAGGCAGCCATGCGCTGGCGCCGCTGCAGCTGGAGCAGCGTCGAATGATCCATCGCGAGGATTCGGTGCGCCGCCAGTCCGATGCGTTCCGCGAGATTCGCACGCGCCTGCTCGGCCTGGCCAACAACCAGAACTTCATCACCCTGGTGGTATCGGTAAGCCCGCAGTCGGGCGGCAGCTTCGTTGCGCGCAACCTGGCGGCGGCGTTTGCGTTCGACGAGACCAAGACCAGCCTGCTGATCGACTGCAACCTGCGCTACCCGAACCAGCACAAGGCAATGGATGTAGAGCCGGCAAAGGGCGGCTTGATCGATTACCTCGAGCATCCCATACGCGGCCTCAAGTCGATCATCTATCAAACCGGCATCCCGCGGCTTCGCCTGGTGCCGGCAGGTACCTCGCGCGAGAACGGCGGCGAGTTCTTCTCCTCGTTCCGCATGCGCGCCATGCTCGATTCGCTGCGCTGCCGGTATAACGACCGTTACCTGATTCTTGACGGCCCGCCCATCAAGGGCTCGCCGGATGCACGCATTTTGTCGGAGCTGGCCGATTTCGTGGTGGTGGTGGTGGGCTACGGCCGCGATACGCCGGCCGCCGTCAACCAGGCGGTGGCCAATTTCGAACCTAACAAGCTGGCGGGAGTGGTTTTCAACCAGTCGGCGTAGGACGAAAACGCGGCTGCGCTTCAGGGCGATTCAATGCCATTCATCCACCGGGGGGAGGGAACATGCCGGCATCCATCACGCTCGCTCGCGCCGTGGCGCTTGCGCTTGTCATCGCGCCGAGTGCTGTGTGGGCTGCGCAGTTCGACTATTCGTTGTTCGGGAGTCTGGAGCACAGCGACAACATCACCTTGAGCGACAGCAATCCCGTCAGCCAGAACGTATTCAGCCCAGGCTTCAACTTCAGCTACGCGCAACAGGGTTCGCTGCTGCAGGCCAACGTAACGGGCACCTTTCAATACAACGACTATCTTGGCCGCCAATTCTCCGACCAGACGCAGACCGCGCTGGCCGCCCAGGCCAACTGGACCGTGCTGCCGAAGCGGCTGGACTTTACCGTCGAGGACTACGCCGGCGTCCAACCGGTCGACTCGTTGGCCAGCAATGCGCCGGACAACCGCCAGCAGACCAACGTGCTGTCGCTGGGGCCGACCTTGCACCTGCAGTTCGGCAACGTCATGCGGGCGCAAGTGGAACTGCACTACGTCAACAGCTACGCCTCCAAGGTCAAGGATTTCAATTCCAGCCGCGGCATGGCGGCGTTCCGGCTGTACCGCGACCTGAGCCCCACGGCCACGCTGTCGCTGAACGCCGAAACGCAGCGGGTGAAGTTCGACAACAGCGTCGCCAATGAAGTAGTCGACGGCGTCGACACCATCGTGGCGACGCATAATTACACCCGCGACGAAATGTACGCCCGCTACGTCAGCACGCTGGTGCATTTCGACGCGGACGTGCTGCTGGGCTGGTCCAAGATCGATTTCAACCATGCGCCCAACCACTCCAGGCCGCTGGCCAGGGCCACGCTGGGCTGGCAGCTCACGCCGCACAATGCCTTGTCCGTCACCGCCGCCTACCAGTTTTCCGATGCGGCCCAGGACATGTTCCTGCAGCCCGGCCAGAGCATCGTCAACGCTCTGAACGAAAACCCCACCGATTTCATCGACAACCCCGGCGGCGGCATCAGCACCGGCAATCTGGTGATCAATTCGGAGGTCTACCTGGAAAAAACGCTGCAGGCGACTTACACCTTCCATACGGAGCGCCTGCAGCTGTCGGTAGCGCCGACCTACGACAAGCTGTCTTATTTGAACGATCCTACCTTCGACCAATCGTCGCGGGGCGGCACGGTCAACCTCAGCTATCGCGTGCGCCCGCGCACCACGCTGGCCGCCTTCGTCAATGCGCAAAAGCTGACCTACGCTTCGCTCGATCGCACCGATAAAACCTATCGCTACGGCTTCGATGTAGGTCATCAATGGACGCCGCACTGGAGCTGGCATGTGTCGTATATCCGGCAGCTTCGCAACAGCAGTGCGTTTGCACAGAGCTATCACGAGAACGAAGTGTTTTTCAGCGTGGTGTTCCGGCGATGAGCGCGCGTGGCGAGGCGGAGCTGCCGTTTTATTTCGGGCCGGAACGCGCCTTGTTCGGCCTGTTCCACGCCGCCGGCACGCCGGCGCGAAAAGCGGTGCTGCTGTGCCCCCCGCTGGGGCAGGACCAGATTCGTTGCCATCGCCTGTATCGGCAACTGGCGCAGGCGCTGGTGGCCGATGGCGTGGCCGTTTTGCGTTTCGACTATTACGGCACGGGCGACTCGGCCGGCGACAGCGCAGAAGTGGACTGGGAACGCTGCATCGCCGATGCCGCCACCGCGGCAGCCGAACTGCGCGCGCGCAGCGGCATCGACCAGGTATTCGCGTTTGGCGCGCGGCTGGGCGCAAGCATTGCGTTGGCCTCGGCCGCGCAAGCGCGCTTTGCCGGCGTGGTGGCGTGGGACCCGGTGCTGGACGGCCGTGCCTACGTCGAACAGCTCGATGCGCTGCAGTTGGCATTGCGCATCGACCGGGCGCGTTTCATGCAGCCGCGCAAGGAGACCGACGTCGCCGCGCAATGGCTCGGTTTTGCGATCAGCGACAGCCTTCGCCAGCAGATCGCAGGCCTGCATTTCAAGCGGCCGGCCGCGCCGACGCTGCTGCTCGAGTCGCTGCCACCGGACCGGCCGCGCGCCTGGAACGGTTTCGTGGTCGATGCGGCCACGATCAGGTCGTTGCAGCCGCCCACGCCCTGGGATGATCCACGCCGCCTGGAAGTGGCCATTCTTTCGCACCCGCTGATCCAGGCCGTCACGCAGCACGTGCGGGAGGTGGCCTGATGCAGGAGCAGGCGTTCCGTTTTGGACGTGCGCGGCATCTGGTCGGCATTGCGGGATTGCCATCCTCAGCTGCGCGCGAAACCGTTGGCGTGATCGTGCTCAATGCCGGGCTGGTGCACCGGATCGGGCCGTTCCGGCTGCATGTGGAGATGACGCGCCGCTTGAACGCGCAGGGCTATCCCACCTTGCGCTTCGATCTTTCCACCATCGGCGACAGCGCCGCCAGCGGCGAGTCGCAAACCCGCCACCAGCAGATCTGCGCCGACGTGGCCGACGCGATGAAGCTGCTGGGCGAGCAGGCGGCATGCCAGCGCTTCGTATTGATCGGCCTGTGTTCGGGCTCGCAAAGCGCGCACATGGTGGCCTGCAGCGACGCCAGGGTGGCCGGCGCCGTGTTCCTGGACGGCTATGCATACCGCACGCTCGGCTACCACCTGCGCTATTACGTTCCGCGCCTGCTGGATGTGAAGCGCTGGCTGGGCGTCTTTTCGCGCCGCCGCCGCGCGCAGCAAGGCAGCGGCGAGCCGGCCTTCACCGTGGCGCCGTTGCCGCAAGCGGTGGTGCGCGCCGATCTGGCCGGCATGCTCGAGCGCGGGCTCAAGCTGTGCCTGATCTATAGCGGCGGCATCAGCCGCTATTTCAACCATGCGCGGCAGTTCCGCGAATGCTTTGGCGGCCTAGTCCGCCATCCGGATGTCTTTACCCGTTTTTTCAAGGAAGCCGATCACACCTACATTCTCACCGGCGATCGCAACCGTCTGCTTGAGCAGATCGAGCGCTGGCTGGCCCAAAACTTTCCCGTCACTGCGGGGGCTTCTTCATGAATACGGTTCTGGTTACCGGCGGCGCCGGCTACATCGGCAGTCATGTCGTCCAGCAATTGGTGGCGCGGGGCGAACGCGTGGTGGTGATCGACAACCTCAGCACCGGTTTTCGCGACGCGGTGCGCGGCGCCGAACTGGTGGTCGGCAATGTCGGCGACTTGGGCCTGGTGAGCCATGTGATGGCCGCGCACAAGGTGGATGCGGTGCTGCATTTTGCGGCCCATACGATCGTGCCGGAATCGGTCAGCGATCCGCTGAAGTATTACGGCAACAACACCTGCAACACCCGCAACCTGCTTGCCTGTTGCGCCGAGGCGGGCGTGGAGAAATTCATCTTCTCGTCCACGGCGGCGGTCTACGGCGTGACCGACCACGGCATTGCCGACGAAGACACGCCCACCAAACCGATCAACCCATACGGCACATCCAAGCTGATGTCCGAAACCATGCTGCGCGACCACAGCGCCACCGGCGCGATGCGGCACGTGGTGCTGCGCTACTTCAACGTGGCCGGCTGCGATCCGCAGGGCCGCATCGGCCATTCCACGCCCAATGCGACGCTGCTGATCAAGGTGTGCTGCGAGCATGCGGTGGGCATTCGGGAAAGCCTGTCGATCTTCGGCACCGACTACGACACGCCCGACGGCACCGGCATCCGCGACTACATCCACGTCGACGACCTGGCCGCGGCGCATCTGCGCGCACTCGATTATCTGCGCGACGGCGGCGATTCGCAGACGCTGAACTGCGGCTACGGCCATGGCTACAGCGTGCGCGAAGTCATCGATGCGGTGGCGCGCGCACGCGGCAAGGCGTTGAACGTGATCGAACTGCCGCGCCGCCCGGGTGACATACCCATGCTGATCGCCTGCAGCGACCGGGTCAAGCAGGTGCTCGATTGGCAGCCGCGCTACGACGACCTGGATTTCATCGTAGGTACTGCGTTGCGCTGGGAGCAGCAACTGATGTGCAAGCGCGTTCCGCTTTCGTCGGTGGCTTGAATGGTTGCTGCTCACACCCGTCCTGACCGAATGCCGCTTGGCTCGTCATTCCGGCAAAGGCCGGTACGTGGGGAGAGCGCAGGGACGTGCTCGGCTTTGAGGGGCGAGGAATCCAGTTTTAATACGCAGTGCGAAGCACTCAAAACTGGTTTTGTGTCTAATGACACTAACTTAAGCGTGTATCTCGATGCGTGTAGTGATGTGCTCCCTCCCCTGCGAAGTAGGGGAGGGTTGGGGTGGGGTGCGAGCGCAGCGAGCGGCAAGAGCCCGACGTTGCCACATGGCGTCTTGTTACCAGAAGCCATGGCGACATTCGGTTGCACGCTAAAGCACAAGCAACCCCACCCCAGCCCTCCCCTGCTGTCGCAGGGGAGGGGGCAAATCGCGGCAAGCCATGGAGCAATGACGCTTAAGTTAGTGCCATTGGGCTTTGTGTCCTCCGGACTCTTATCTGGACTGGATTCCTTGCTCCCCGGCCTTCGCCGGAATGACGAGCGTGACGCGCGGCACTTACGTTCGGAGCAACGATGACAGCCGTACCTACCCGCTGCCGCTTCGCCCTGATCCTGGGCGCCGCCATGGCCATCTCGATGACCCTATCGACGCCCACCCGTGCAGTGAACGACACCGCACCCGCGGACACCACGCCGGACCAACGCATCGTCGTGCACCGCAACGCCGGCAAGGATGCGGACGTACTCGTTTCTGTAGGCATTCCGTTTGCGCCCGGCACGCTGCGCGACACTCATCTGCTGCGCATCCTCGACGAGAACGGCAAGGAAGTCCCAGCCGCCGTCCAGGTCACCTTGCTGTGGTACGCCAAGGACGGCAGCGTGCGCGCGGTGCGCGCGCAGTTCCATGCGCATCTCGCCGGCGATACGCAGGCGTTCTATTTCTCGATCGGCAAGCCGCGCCGACGCGATCTGCCTGGCTGGCCGTATGCCGACGGCCTGGTGGATGGCGAGCAAGGCCTGAAAGTAGCCGCTGCCTTGGCAACCCTGAGCCCGGCATGGCTGTGCCGCTCCCTGGTCGCCGGCCCGCAGTTTCCGGCGCCGCCGCACGAAGCCTATGCCGAGTACGTCTCGGCACAGTTCCAATGGGCGAAGCCATTGCCGGTGAAGGATCCGACCGCGTGGCTGTTCGATCGTCCTTCCACCTTGTTCAAGGCCTACGTCCGCACCGGCCGCTTCGATTACCTGCAGGCGGCCGATCTCAGCTATCACTTCTACATGAAGTACATCCGCCGCGATGGCCTGGCGATGAGCCCGTTCTGCGCCGGCGGATGGACATATGGTGAAAAGCCGTGCGACGTGAAATACGTCTACGTCGAACCGATTCTGCTTGCGCTTGCATTGACTGGCGACGACAGCGAACACACGCCGGAAACCGTCGACAAGATGATGACGCTTTGGCAGAACGGCGGCTGGGGCAACCGGCCAGGGCCATACACCAGTCCCGGGCAGCACTTCACCGAACGCATGACGGGCCTGGGTTTGCTTGAAACCGTCAGCGCCTATGAATTGACCGGCGACCGTCGCTATCTGCAACGCGTCGACGATCGTATCGGCTGGCTGTACGACCACCAGCGCAACAACCCGGATGGCCTCGGCAACGACGGTTCCTGGCGCAACAGCTGGAACCTTCACGAGGACGATAGCTGGAACCCGTCGACGGACGTGCGCGGCACCTCGCCGTGGATGACGGAAAACATCATCGACGGCCTGTGGCATGCGTGGCTGGTCACCGGCGATGCCCGCATTCCGGCGATGATCACCGCGTTCGGCCGCTACCTCGAACAATACGGATGGATCAAGCCTGACCTGCTGCACTACGAGCACGACTGGCGCAATCCCTGTTCCGGGCCGGATGGCCAGATCGCGTGGTACTGGTCATCGGCGCATGCCGACGTCAAGACGCTTTCGCATATCGAGGAGTCGGACGGCTGGTACAGCGATGCGCATACCGTGGAGATCGCCTTGCCGGTGGCCGCCGCCTATTACTTCGAGCACGATCCCAGACAAAGCGCGGCGTTGAAGCACCGGTTGGATGCCTTGGCTTCGTCCTACAACCTCGACTGCGCGAAATCAGCCGACACGCTGCGGCGGTTCAATTGGAACAATCGCGGCAGTGGCGTCGTCGCCTGGTTGATACGCCAGCCGGCCGGCAGCGGTGCGCCGGCACTGCTCGCCAAGAGCGCAACGCCATGAAACAGCGCATCGCCGTATTGCGAAGTGTCACCCTGGTGTCGGCCTCCACGTACGTCGAATACGCATTGGGGCTGGTCGTCAGCGTGTGGATCGCACGCACCCTGGGGCCGGCGGATTTCGGCCGCTACGCCTTCACCGTGTGGCTGTGCAGCTGGTTGATGACCTGCAGCAATCATGCGCTGACGACCTCGTCGACCAAGTTCATCGCCGAGGCCGACGGAGCAGGGCGGCCGGATCTGGCCTCGCACATCGCCCATCGATTGAGCCGCTACCAGCACCTGAGTTCGTTCGTGGTGGTGCTGTTGTTTGTCGCCGCCACCTTGATCATTCGCCCGGTGGAATGGCGGCAATCGCTGTGGCCGATCACCGGGCTGGTGATCGTCGCGGTGGTCGCCAAGGCCAACTACGCCATGCTGGTGGCGATCGAAAAAGGGCAGGAGCGTTTCGAGCCGGTATCCATTGCCACGGTGCTTTCCGGCGTGATCGGCCTGGGGCTGATCGGCGCCGCCACGGCGGTGCACGCCACCATGGTGGCGTTCTTTGCGCTGTTCGCCGTCGCTTGCCTGATGTTGAACCTGATCAACCGGCTGGCGTTCCACCGGTATTGCCGCCCGTTCGTTGCTGGCCCGATTCCAAGCGACGTCCACAAGCGGCTTTCCAGGCATTTGCGCCTCACCGCGGCCCTGGTGCTGCTGATCTCGCTGAGATCGAGCACGATCGAAGTGTTCCTGCTCAACACGTATGCGACCACGACGGCGGTCGGTTTCTTCGCGATCGCCTCCACGCTCACGCGCGGCGCGATCGAGCTGCTTTCCGTGGGCTTGACCACCACCTTGCTGCCGTACATGGCTAAATCGTTCGGCAAGAACGGAACCTCGGAAGCGGCGCGCCTGCTCACCGAAGCGGCGCGGTTCTACTGGGCCACCGGCCTGGTGATCGCGGGCGTCGGCCTGGTCACCACGCCGGAAATCGTGCGGCTGATGTATGGCAACCGCTACGTGGCCGCGATCCCGGCGATCGAGGCCATGCTCGTGCTGGCCGGTCTGCTCTTGATCGGCAACAGCATCGCGGCCTTCCAGACCGTGGTCGATCGCCAGGACGATCGCGTGCGCATCTCGGTGCTCGCGCTGACCGTCAACGCCCTGCTGGGCATTGCGCTGGTTCCGCATTTCGGATTGGCCGGCGCGATGATGACCTACGGCGGCACCCGCTTCGCGGAATTGGGCCTCGCCATCTTCTATCTGCGGCGCGCCACTAGCGGAAGCCTTCCCATTGCGGATATGGCGCGGCTGTTCGGCGCGGCGGTGGTGGCGACCGTGGTGGCGTGGCTATCGGTCGACGTCATTCCAGGCCGGTTCGGCTTCATCGTCGGCGGCATCGTGTTCGTCGGGATGTTTGTGCCCGCCAGTTTCCTGGTGCGCTATTGGAATGAGGAGGACTATCGCTTGATGACCATGATCACCGATCGTCTTGGACCGGCCGGCCGCACGCTGATGCGTGGCCTGGCCATGCTGCATGGGCCGGCGAAAGCGTAGGGGGCTTTATGTATTGGAAGACCAAGGCAACGCTGCAGAACGCCGTGTCCCGCTTGCCCTCCGAATCCTCATACGCCACGTATTATTGGCTGCAGCGCCATTTCGGCGGGCTGCGCAGCATCAATCCCATGGCGCGCTTGCGCGCCGGCATCGAGACATGGCGGCAGATCGAAAAGCTGGGCCATGAACCGGGCGGCCGGACATTTTTCGAGGTGGGCACGGGCCGCGTGCCGATGACGCCGCTGGCCTATTGGCTGATGGGCGCCAAAAAGGTCATCACCATCGACCTGAATCCGTACCTGAAGACGGAGCTGACAAAGGAGTGCCTGCAGTACATCGCCGAGCATGTTGAAGAAACGGAGGCCGCGTTCGGCGCGCAACTGGATCGGAAGCGATTCGACACGCTGCTGTATTTACAGCGCCAGGACGGTTTCCGGCTGCAACATCTGCTGGACCTGTGCCACATCACCTATATAGCGCCGGGTGATGCCGCACGAACCGGCCTGAGCCCCGCGAGCATCGATTTCCATACCTCGTTCAACGTTTTCGAACATATTCCGCGCGACGTGCTGGCCGCCATTCTTTCGGAAGGCAACCGCGTCATCAGCGATGGGGGCTTGTTCGTTCATCGTGTCGACTACTCCGACCATTTTTCGCATTCGGACACGCGCATCTCGCCGATCAATTTCCTGCAGTATTCGGATGCGCAGTGGGACCGCTATGCCGGCAATCGCTACATGTACATGAACCGGCTGCGCCATGACGATTTCCTGGCGTTGTTTGAAGCGGCGCAGCATACGGTGCTTGCGACCGAGCCGACGGTGGATGAAACGTCGCTCACGTTGCTGCGCGAGGGGATGTTGGGTATCGATGAGCGGTTTGCCGGCAAGACGGCCGAGGTGCTGGCGACGACGGAATCCTGGATTGTTTCCGCCAAGGCCTCCAAGGGTGAGTCATGATGCGTGAGAACGCGCGATGCCCTGATGCTCGCCACGATGCGCTCCCTACCCTGCATGGGCAGGGGAGGGCTGGGGTGGGGTGGGGTTGCTTGGGCTTTAGCGAGCAGCCGCATGCCGCCATGACTACTGATCGCGAGAACCACATGGCGGTAGTGCGGGAGGCTCTTGCCGCTCGCTGCGCTCGCACCCCACCCTAGCCCTCCCCTGCAAGCAGGGGAGGGAACTGTTTGTCGCGAGGGTCCAGATACCCGCTACATGATGATCGCTGCCCATGCCGTAGCCGCCAATGCCACCCTGATCACTCACGACAAGGCATTCACTCTCGTTCCCGATGGGGCGCTCGCCGTCGACGACTGGACCAAAGCCGTGTGAGCCCGATCAACACGTCCCATCAAGCGCGTACCCCACGACGCTTGATCACCGCATGCCGCGCATACCGCGCCATGCAGGCCACCGATTCCATCAACCCCAGCTTCTCGACCTTGCGGTAAACGTCCCACTGCCAGGATGCCGCCCGCAGCTTGTTCGCCGACAGCGATCGTTCGCGCACCAGGTACCAGGCCAGCGGTTCGGGTGATTCCACGCGCACCGCCTTGCCGGCGCGGCGTACCTGTTCCAGCCAGAACACGTAATCCTCGTGGCCGATGCGCTGGAACGGCACGTCGCCAAGGCTGCGCGCATACATGCCGGTCAGTGTGCCGATGAAGTTGCTGGCGAGCATGTCCCGCCAATCCACCTGCGGCGGTGGCATCACCTTGCTCAGCACGCGGCCATCTTCGGCGACGCGCCAATATGCGGCGTAGCTGACCAGCGCGCCGCTCGCGCGCATGCTCGCCAGTTGCCGTTCGAGTTTGGCCGGATGCCACCAGTCGTCGGCATCGAGAAACGCGACGTAGCTGCCGTTCGCGGCAGCGATGCCGGCGTTGCGGGCCGCGGCGACACCGCCGTTGGCAGGTTGATGCAGTACATGCACGCGCGCATCGGCCGCCGCGTACGCATCGAGCATGATGGGCGAGCGGTCGCGCGAGCCGTCGTCGACGGCGAGCAATTCCAGGTGAGCGTGGCTTTGCGCGAGCACCGATTCGATCGCCCGTTGCAGCCATGTCTCGGCGTTGTAGACCGGCATGATCACGCTGACCAGTTCGCTGTTCATGGCGTCACCCGGCCTGCGCTTTGGCGGTGGCCAGCACGCCGGGTGGCGGCAGTTCGTAATCGCGGTAATCGTGCGGATTGCCGGTCAAGCCTGCTTCGGCCGCCTTGATGATGTTGTAGACCTCGCGCGCGGTAACGTAATGCAGCACGTAGCGCTTGCCGTCGTTGTAGGCGTGCTCAAGGTGATGGTGCATGCGGTGGGCGGCATCGCCGAGCAGCGTGTCCATGTCGCGCTCCTGCGTGCCGTGGGTATGGATCTTGACGAACACCCACTCGGGGCGTCCTTCCACGTGCACGCCGGTCTTGATCCATGCGTCGACCCGGTCCGGCGTCGGCGGGCAGGCGCGGCGCACGTCGGCGCTCTCGATGCGCGGGATGATGCCGAAGCGCCGGCTGCGCCAGTTCAAGCCCAACGGGCCTTGCACGATCAGCAGGTCGCCGCTCGGTTTGCCGCCGACGCGCACCGGTTTGCCGGTGTCGTGCGACTTGGGGCGCGACGGGTCGTCCGTGGCGTAGTAAATGGCGTTGATCATGCGCGTCTGCGTTTCGCTCGGCGCGGAGGGCAGGGTGAAATCGGCGTAGCAGCCCAGTTCGCGCAGCAGGATCAGTTCGTTGTTGATACCGCACCAACGGCCATCCGCGCGCGAGTTGTCCAGGCACCAGTTGCCATGGATGAAGGCGAAGCGCAATTGACCGGTTTTCGGATCGCGCGGCAACGCGTTGTGCCGTTCGTGCAGCAGCCGGTTGAAACGGTCGATGGTGGCGCGGAAATTCTCGGGCGTGTCGTTGTCGTGATGAAGATGGATCTCGATCTCGCCGTAACCGTCCGCGCACAGCGAGGCCAGCTTTTCCAGATGCTCTTCGAGGTATTCCTCCTCGGGATAGAAGAAGCTGTGCTGCGGCGGCCGTCCGTCGGCATCCCGGTGTGCATCGGCCAGGGTGCGGTAGTCGCGGCACCAGCGATCCACGCGCGCGCGTTGCGTCGCCAGGTCGACCTTGCCCCACATCGGTTCGAAGTGGTCGACGAAACAGAACATCACGTGGACCGGCTTGTCGGTGACGCGCGGCGGCCGGCGCCGCAGGTAGCTGCCCAGCCAGATGTGCATCTGGCGTGCGCGGATCGCCAGCGCCAGGGCAATCGCCAGTATCAGCAGCAAGGCCAGTGCGGCCAATAGCGTGATCGTCAGCATCAGTGCGAGCCTCGTGCGGACAAGAGCGTCAGCAATTGCTCCGCGTTGTTGCGCCATTGGCGCTCGCGCTCGATATAGCGGCGCGCGGCGGCGCCCACGCGCCGGTGCTCCTCCTGCTGCATGGCCAGGTCCAGCACGCGCTGCACGCAGGCGGCGATCTCGCCGCGCGGAAACAGCCAGCCGGTGTCGCCGTCGCCGATCACTTCGGCGACCGGCGAGTAATCGGGAGCGACCACCGGCACGCCCATGCCCATCAGCTCGAACAGTTTCATCGGCGAGCCGTAGTGGTTGGAATTGGGCAGCACGGCGTAGTCCATGCAGGCGATCCAACTGGCGATCTCCTCGTGCGCGACGCGGCCGGGCAGCAGCACGCGATCGGACAGTCCGCGTTCGGCGACCAGCGCGCGCACGGCGGGCAGGGTTTTTCCATCGCCGACGAAGACCAGCGCCAGTTGCGGCACTTCGGCCAGGCGCGCGGCGATGGCTTCGACGAATGCATCCACGCCGTGCCAGTGCGCGAACACGCCGATGTGTCCGCACACGATGCGGCCGGTAAGCCCGCGCTCGGCACGCAGTTTGGCCACGTCGAAACGCGCTGGATCGAAGCGCGCCAGGTCGACTGCATTGGGCGAGATCACCGACGGCGCGATATCGCCGTAGGCTGCTTTCGCCTGATCGCGGAAATAGCTGGATATGAACACCAGCCCGGTGCAGTGGCGCAGGCACCAGCCTTCGATGTGCCGTGCAAGACCCTTCAAACGCAAGGGCCGCACGCGTTCGACCAGCGCCGAATCGTTGATCTCCAGCACCAGCGGAATGCCGCGCTGCCGCGCCAGCCAGACCGTCGCGAACAGGAACAGCGAATAACGTTCGTAGATCAGTTGCGGACGTTGCCGGCGGATGGCAGCGCCGACGCGGAACACGGTGACGGCGTTGTAGCCAAGCTCCAGGCATTCGAACAGCACGCCCGGCAGGCGGGTGATCGCTGCGGCGAGCCGGCCGCGTTTCGAGTTTGCCTGCGGGGTGGATTCGTGTTCGGGATCGGCGCCCGGGAACGACAGGATCGATACGTCGTGCCCCAGGCCGCGCAGCGCATGCACGATGCCGCGGATATGCACGCCTTCCACGTGCCGGCCCCGCGTGCGATGGTGATAGAGAATTCTCATCGTGCATCCTGCGGCAGCGCGCGGAAGGTATGGCCGTCGCCCAGCCACTCCGGCAGCATCACCGCCAGCGCGTCGTGGGCGCGGTCGCTGTCGTCATGCATCAGCACGATGTCGCCGGGCAGGGGCGGATCGGCGCGCAGGCGGCTGATCATTTCCTGGTTGGGCCGGTCTTGGTAGTCGAGGCTGTCGTACGACCAGTAGACAAAGCTGCGCCGATGCAGGGCGAAGTAGCACAACAGATCGGCGCCCACGTAGCCGTGCGGTGGCCGCATCTGATGATGCGGGCGTCCGTCGAAGGCGCGCAGCAAGGCGTCGGTGCTGTGGATTTCGTGAAGTTTCTTGCGCGTGGTCATGCGCTTGAACGACCAGTGGCTATAGGAGTGATTGCCCAGCATGTGTCCCTCGGCCACGATGCGTTCCACCAGCTTCGGGTGGCGCTCGATCTTTTCTCCCACCAGGAAAAAGCTGGCTTTCACGCCGTGCTTCGCCAGCAGATCCAGCAGCGGCGGCGTGTAAGTTGGATCAGGGCCGTCGTCGAAGGTGAGGTAGCGCGCGTTGTCGCGGTGCGAGCCGCTGATCAGCACCAGTGCATCCGGGAGCAGGGCTAGCAGACGGTGTTTTCTTGGTCTCATGTTCATGCTCGTGGCATTAACTTTTAGTCACCGGATATCCAACATGCGTCATTCCGGCGAAGGCCGGAATCCATCTTCGTATTTGCGATGGATTCCGGCCTTCGCCGGAATGACGACACGCTCTGTCATAGCTCGCAAACTGGGACGAAATCCCAGCACGGCCCTGGTCAGTCCCATGCACATTCATGCCGATGCTCCCGCCGTGACCGCCGATTCAGCAACAGCCGCACGCAAGATCGCATCCAGTTGCCGAATGTTGTCCTCCCAACGAAAACCGCGCGCATGCGCAGCGATGCGTTTGTGATTCCAGCGCCGCGCGCTGGCCTCGATGAGTGCGGCGGACAGTGCCTGCCGCTGATGCGGCGGCACCAGGATGCCGGCGTAGACAGGCACCACTTCCGGAATGCCGCCCACGCGGGTGGCCACCACCGGAGTGCCGCATGCCATGGCTTCCAGCACCACGTTCGGCACGCCTTCGTTATGGCTGGGCAGGCACAGCACGTCCGCCGCGCGGAACCAGTCGCCCAGCTCGGCATGGGCGACGGCGCCGGCCATTTCGACGCGGTCCAGGCAACCCAGTGCCTTGGCGCGTTCGAGCAGGGCAGTGCGCGCGGGACCCGTGCCGACGTAGATCAGGCGCGCCAGCGGCCGTGCGGCGAGCAAGGCCGGAAACGCTTCGAGCAGGTCGAGGCAGCCTTTGGATGCTTTCAGGTTGCCCACGAACAACAGCAATGGCGAGTAGGTGGAAAGGCCCAGCCGCGCACGCGATGGCGCACGCGACTCGGGCGAAAAGATCGATGCGTCCACGCCGTTGTAGATCACGTGCACGTTGGACGCATGCGCGCCCAGTGCGACAGCCTTGGTGGCCAGCGCGCGGCTGACCGCGACCACGCCCGCCGCGCCAGTCAGCGCCGAGCGGATCTGCGGCCGGCGCAGCACGTGATTGGCCTGCACGTTGAGATCGCTGCCGTGCACCTTCACCACATACGGAATGCCCAGCCTTCGCGCCAGCCAGCCCACCGCGGCGCCATCGGGATAAGCCCAGCTCACCAGCAGGCAGTCGTAGCGGGCTTTGCGTATCTGCCGTCCGCGTTGCCACCACAGCGACAGCAGCCAGCACAGCGCATGCAGCGAACGGCCGATGCGCGGCGGAAACGCAAACACGAAATAGTCGGTGCGCAGATGATCGGCATGCACGTCGCCGCGGCGTTCGCCGAGCCGTTCGCGAAAGTCGACCGCGGTGATCACGTCCACCTCGTGCAGTTGGCCCAGGCGTTCGAACTGCTGGCGATTGAAGGCGCCGCGCAGCGGATCCCATGGCGTCGGAAACAGGTTGGTGAGGATCAGCACTTTCATGGCGTGTGGCATTCCCTTGGGCTGTCTTGCAGATCGGCGCCGTCGTAGCGTCGCGCGCCGCGGTAAAGCTGGGCGTAACGCATCGCCATCGCTTCCAGCGAGCCGTATTGTTCGACCCATGCGCGCGCCGCCTGGCCCAGCGCCATGGCATGTTGCGGGTGGCGCAACAGCGCCAGCATGGCCTCGGCCAGCGCCGCGGGGTTTCCTGCCGGCGCCAGGCGGCCGGTGACGTCGTCGCGCACGATTTCGCCGTTGCCGCCGACTTTGGTGGCGACGATGGGCAGCGCGACGGCGCTCGCTTCCAGCAAGGCCATCGAATAGCCCTCGCTCAGCGAGGAGAGCACGAACATGTTCAGGCCTCGCAGCAATTCGCGCACGTCGCCGCGGTCACCCAGGAAGTGCACGCTGCCGGCCACCCCTTCGTCGATGGCGCTTTGCTGCAGCGAGGCGCGAAGTTCGCCATCGCCGATCAGCACCAGCGCGGTATCGGCGTGCTGCGCGTGCACGCGCTTGAAGGCGCGGATGAGGCCGCGCTGATCCTTGGCCCAGTTCAGGCGTCCGACCGTGCCGATGATCGTGGTCTGCACGGGCAGGTCCAGCAGATGCGCAAGCCGTTCGTGCATGGCCGGCGAGGCGGTCTGGAATCGTTCCACGTGAATGCCGTTCGGCACGACACGCACCTTGGTGGCAGGCACGATGCCGCGCCTGATCGCATCGTTGCGCGCCGCCTCGCAAACGGTAACCACGACATCCGTGCGCGCCAGCGCACGCCGATACAGCCATTCCCGCCGGCTCGCGTTGCGGTTGACGCCCATGCCGTGGCGCGTATTGATGATGCAGCGCATGGGCAGCCCCAGGGTCGCCAGCACCGCCTGGTAATGCGCGACAGCATTGTGGGTATGCAATACGTCGGTGGCATGCGCGCGCACCATCGCGCGGGCGCGCGCCAGTGCCCTCACGTCCGGGCCGTGCCGTTTTCCGCACACCTTCACCGCAATGCCAAGCTCGCTCAGTTCATGCGCCAGCGAGCCGGCCGAATACAGGCACACGACCTGGCAGCGGTGGCCTTGCCGGTGCTGGTACTTCACCAGGTCCAGCACCATGCGCTCGAGGCCGCCGCGATCCAGGCTTTCCACGAAGTGGGTGATGTTCACGGCGCCAGCTCCGATACCGTGACGCGCAGCTTCCCGCTGCGCGTAAGTGGAATGTCATCGACGAAATGGCAATGCAGCTGCACGCTGTCGCCGAGCACCTTGTCGACCTCGTTGCGGATGTACTCCAGCGAGGCCTCGTCGAAGCCGGCGCCGCGCACGATGGAAAGATCGAGCCGGTCGAGACGGCGCTGCACCAGTTGGAAGCGTTGCAGGCCTGGCACGTCCTTGAGCATGTGCGGAAAGAATTCGCCGGGCAGTACGTGTCCCTCCGGCGTGCGGATCGCATCCAGCACGCGGCCGTCGACGCGTTCCAGCAAGGGCAGGCCGCGGCCGCAGGCGCAAGGCTGCGCGGCGATCGTTGCCCTGTCGCCATTGGCGTAGCGCACGAACGGCATGCCGTAGTTGAAAAGATCGGTAATGACGACGTCGCCGGCCTGCTGGCCGCATGCGGCGCCATGCGGCGTGCGCAGCTCCACCAGCAGGTGATCGCTGTTGACGTGCAGGCCATGGCGCTGCTCGCACTCGGCGGCGATCAGCATGAACTCGCGGCAGCCGTAGGTGTTGAACACCGGTGCGCCGAACGCTTGCTGGATCGCCTCGCGCTGGAACTCGTGCATTGCCTCGGCGCCGCCGATGATGCCCCGCGGCTGCCAGATGTTGCGCCCGCTGGCGGTCAGCCATTGCGCCAGCTGCACCAGCGGCCCGACGTAGGCGACGATGATGTCCGGGCGATAGCGGTCGATCGCATCGGCGTAGTCGGCCATGTTCGCTTCGGTCATCTTGAAGCTGTTGAGCATGCGGCGCGCGAACAGGGTGTTGTACAGGCGATCCTTGAGCTGATGCGCGCGCGTGGGATCGCCGACCGCTCCGCCCCAAAGGAACAGCGTGCGCCGTCCCATGCGCGAGCCTGCCCATTCGTAGCCGCGCCACATCACCGCCGTGCGGCGATCGTTGCTTTCGCGCGTGTAGCCGAAGCGCATCGGTTCGCCGGTCGAGCCGCCGGTGGCCTTGTACAGCAGGGTATCGCGCAGCGAATCGGCCTTGAGTTCGTCGAAATGCGTGCGGATGTCGGCCTTGGTCAGCACCGGCAGTTTCGCGTAGTCGTCGAGGTTGCGGATGTCCCCGGGCGCCATGCCCAGCTCGCGCCATTGCCTGCGGTAGTAGGGCACTTCGCGGTAGCAGTGTTCGAGCAGGCGCTGCAGCCGCTCCCATTGCAAGGCCGCGACGCGTTCGGGCGCTAGCCATTGATCGCGCCGGTAATCGTCCAGATAGGCCAGCGTGCGGCGGCGCCGGACCGATTCGTAGGCCGGGAACAGCACGCGCCGGAAGGCGGTTTCATAGAGCGCGCTCATGTGGCGACACGCAGCAATACGGCGACCAGCACGAAGAACCCGGCGATGCTCCCCGCCGCGGCCGGCAGCCAGCGCCAGCCGCTATCGGCCAGCCTGAACAAGCGCAGGCCGGGAAAGCGCTGCCGCGCGCCGACGTAGTAGCCCACCACCATCGCGGCCACCAGGTACATCACCACCGTATAGCTGCGGCTGAGGAAAAAGGCCGCCGAAAACAGCCCGCACAGCGACAACAGCAAGGTCAGCGCCATGCGCCGTTCGCTTTGCCATGCGCTGGCGCGCGCGGGGTCGTCGATGCCGTCGGGCTTGTGGCGCAGCACCGTCAGCATCATCCAGAAGCTGTAGCCGACAAAGGCCAGCCACAGGAAGTAGCCGACGAAACCGGTTTCGGCCAACACCAGCACGAACGAGTTGTGCGCGGTGAGATCGTTGTACTCGGTGAAATTGCCCGCGCCCACGCCGAACACCGGATGCGACAGGAACATGTGCAGGCCTTCGTACCATGCGTTCACGCGGCCGGATGCCGATTCCTCGTCCGGATCCAGCTCCTGCATGCGGGACGACAACAGCTTCAGGCACGCCAGCCCGACGACGCCCAGCGTGCCGGCGGTGACGAAGCCGCGCCGATACCACACATACACGCCGGCCACGACCAGCACGGCCAGCAGTGCGCCACGCGAGTTGGTGAGATAGGTGCCGTAGAACAGCATGGCCGCGCAACCCAGCCAGAGCAGGCGCAGCAACGATCCGCGCAACGTGCTGAGAAAGACCGCCATGGGCATGGTGGTGGCGAACAGCAGGCCAAGGTCGTTCGGGTCGTTGAAAATGCCGACGTATTGAATGCGTCCGTCTTCGGAGAGCGGCACGCCCGTCCAGCCGACGCCGTCCCTGGCCTGGCCGATGCCGTGCGCGACCAGCACCACCGAGCAAAGCACGAAGACGGCCATCGCGATCGTCACGCGCCGTTGCGTGTTGCACGCGCTGGCGAATATGAAGAAGGCGATCATGATCGGGCCGAATTTCTCCAGCTGGTCCAGCGCGCCGCCGAACCAGCCGTTGACCACTACCGAGATCATCAGGATCAGCAGGAAAATCGGCAGGATCACGAACTGCGGCGCCGCGAACGTCTTGCCGTTGGAGATCAGCCAGCATCCGAACGCCATGATCAGCACCGCCGGCAGTACCGGTATGCCGGTGAATAGCGGCATGTATTCCTGCGGCCGGATGATGGTCAGGACCAGGTAGAGCAGGATCAGCGGAAACATCAGGCGTGGACCTGTTCGCGAGCCGGTTCGCGGTGAATGGTGGGATAGCTGACCAGGCTCGGCAGCGTCAGCATGGCGGCGAACCAGCCTGGGCCCATCATGCGTTCCACCGGAAGGCGGTGAAGGGCATAGCGGTTCGACGCCGGCTGCGGGTTGGTGCCGCAGATGTAGCAGACCGCCAGGCGAAAACCGGCATTGTGTGTGGCGGCGATGACGTAGTCGTCGAAGGCGCGATCGCCGCCGACCGGATACGACATCAACGTTGCGGGTGTGCGCAGTTCGCGATCCAGGGTGGCCTTGGATTGCCGCACTTCTTCCTCCATCCGTTCGTGCGGCATCTTCGCCAGCATGCGATGGTGCACACCGTGCGAACCGATCTCGAAGCCTGCGGCTTCCATTTCGCGTACCTGGTCCCAGGTCATCGGGCGGCACTGTTCGGGCCGCGTATTGCTCGGCATCTGCCATGCCTGTTCCAGCCGCGCGATCATCGCTTCCTGCGCGAGGGCGTCGATGTTCTTCATGTTCTGCAGGACGGTGCCCGCGAGCGAACGCCGCAGCTCGCGGTCGCGCGGCATCGGCACATCCATGTTCAATTCCGGCAGTACCAATCGCGGCGCGCTGGTGAGCAGGATCATGTGCACCAGCCAGTCGTAACCGAAGGGTTTGCCGCTGTCGATGTGGCCGGTGGAAACGAAGAACGTGGCGGGAATGCCCAGCTCCCGCAGGATGGGGTAGGCGATGCGGTAGTTGTCGTCGTAGCCGTCGTCGAAGGTAATCGCCACCGCATCGGGCGGCAGCGCATCGCCGGCATCCAGGGCGGCGGCGACGTCGGTCAGGCGCACGGGATGGAAGTGTTGTTTCAGGCGCAGCATCTGCGCGCGAAAGCGCTCCGGCGTGGTGCTGATCAATTCCAGGTCGAAGTCGAACGTGGCCGGATCGGGCAGCGGCATCACGCGGTGATAGGCGAGGATGCGCAAATCCTTTTGCAACCATGAGCGCATGCGCTGCAAGGGTTGCAGCGCGCCGGTGCTGTAGCACAGCTCCGCCACCCGCCCGCGGATACCCGATGCCCTGCCGTGATCTGCTTGATGAGTCAGCATGATGGAATCCTCAGTGGTGGATGCGGACGACGCGGCTGCTCTGAGTTGCAACAACCTATGTGCTGTGCATCAGCGTGTAAGGTGCGGCGCTTCTGCCCCCTCCCCTGCGGCAGCAGGGGAGGGTTGGGGTGGGGTTGCTTGCGCTTTAGCGTGCGGCCGAATGTGGCCAGGATGTCTGGCAGCCACGTAGGTTGGGGTGCAAACCCCAACATCGCCATGCCTTGCAAGATCACGATGTTGGGGTTTACACCCCAACCTACGCATTCCCCGGATTGGAGAGGGAGCCAGCGAAGTGACGGAGCGCCCATATCAACGCCGCCCAAACAACCGACTCAAGCGCGAACCGAGCTTCACAGGCTGCGTCTTCTTCGCAACGCCTTCGGCCAGCCCCGCCGCCAGCGTGCCCAGCGTGCCGTTGGCGATATCCAGCAGGTTCAGCGACATGCCGGTCTGGCGTTGCACCCTCGCCGCCATATCCACAGCCAGCAAGGAATGGCCGCCGATATCGAAGAAGTTGTCGCTGGTACGGACGCGCGTGATGTTCAGCAGTTCTTTCCACAATGCGGCCAGCAGTTGTTCGTTGGCGGTCTTCGGTTGCGTCGCGCTGTCGACGTCATCGTTGCCGGAGGATTCGGTCGGCAGCGGCAAGGCGGCGATGTCCACCATGCCGTTCGCCAGCGCGGGCAATGCATCGAGCAAGGCCACGTGCAGCGGAACCTCGTGCGCAGGCAGCGCGGCGGCAAGCGCGGCGATCAGCTGATCGGATTGGAGCGCTTGCCCGGAAGCGGCAACCACATAAGCATCGATGCGCGTATTGCCGGCCTGGTTCATGCGCGCCACGGCGACCGCACGCATTACCCCAGGCTGGCTGAGCAGTTCCGCTTCAATCGTCGCCAAGTCAACGTCACGGCCGTGGATACGCTCACGGCGATCGGTGCGGCCCATTTCCTGGATGTGGCCGCTGACCAGCCAGCGGCCGCGGCAGTGGGTGCGGCGAAGTTCATCGCGCGATTCGCCCCTCACCCTAGCCCTCTCCCCGGAGGGGAGAGGGGACAAAAGCCCGGCCTCGGCACGCACACCGAACGGCCTGCTGAGCGACACGCCACCCACATGGATGTCGCCGATAGCGCCGATCGGACAGGGCTGCTGCCGGTCGTCGAGTATCCACACCGACGTATTCGCGAGCGGGCAGCCACTATGCAGGCTTTCCGCCGGCCGTTCGATGCGCCCGCAAGTGATGACCGGTGCACTGTCCGCAGCGCCGGATACGCTCCAGATGCCGCCGCAGCATTCGGCCAACCTGACGGCCAACTCGGGCGTCGGCAGGCCGCCGATGCAAATGACCTTCATCTCCGCGCGACCCACCCAGCCGGCGGCAAACATCGCCTGCCACGCATCGGGTGCTGCGAACATCGCGCTGGCCCGATGGTTCTGCGTCAACCTGGTCAGCGCTTCGCCCTCATGTGCCTCGCGCGGATTGGCGAGAATCAATTCGGCGCCGAGCGTCATCGGCAACAGGTTTTCGACGATCGCCTCGCCCGTCGCCGACGGGGCCGTCGCCAGGATGCGGTCATCGGACGACAGGCCGAGCGCATCCTGCATGCCCTGCAGCATGTTCGCGACGGCGCGATGCGTAAACGCCGCACCGCTGGGTCGTCCGTTTGCATCAGGCGCGTAGACGACGATCGCCGTCTCGTCGTCGACTGTCACCGATGCATCGCGATCGCTCGGCGCGGCGATGATTTCGACGGTATCGGCATCGAACCACAAGGCTTGCGCGCGCGACCATTGCAGCGTGTTCTCCAATGCGCTGTCGCCCACCAGCAGGGCGATGCGCGCATCGGTGATGATTTCTTCGAGGCGTGCGGCCGGATCGGTGGGATCGAGCAGCACGCATACGCCGCCGGCCTTGAGAATGCCGAGCAGGCCGGACAGCCGGTTGATGCCGGGTTCCGCCGCCAGCCCGATGGCGGTGCCCGCGCCTGCGCCGCGTTTGCGCAGGCAATGGGCAATACGGTTGGCGCGATGTTCGATCTCGATGTAGGGCGTTCCCCAACTGCCGAAGGTCAGCGCTGTCTTGTCCGGCGTCTGGTCGGCATGCCGTTCGAACATGGCGGGAATGTTGGCGGGCAATCGGATCGCCACCGACGTCGCGTTCCAGTCGCGCTCCTGCGCCAGCTCGGACTCGCCGATGGCGGTGAGCGCACTGACGAGCTGCTTGGGCTCCTCGCTGACGCGCGCCATCATCGCCAGGTAGCGATCGCGCAGCAGGCGCGCCGTTTCGGCTTGCAGGATGTCGGCGTTATAGGTGACGCCGCCGACCATGCCCTTGTTGCTTTCCAGGAACCACAGGCCGAGATCTTCGGTGGCGCCGCTTTGGAACAGCAGGATCTGTTCGTGCGCCAGGCCGCCCCAGTCGACAATGCGCTGGCGCGCATCCTGGAACGAGAACAAAGCCTGGTACAGCACCGCGCCGCCGCCGGCGCCCACGCGCAGCTCGCGCTGCAGATATTCCAGCGGCACGTCGGGATGGCCGAAGCTTTCGATCGCCGCGCATTTGACGTGACGCACGAAATCGATGAAGGAAAGCGTGCTGTCGACCGCGATATGCAGCGGCAGCAGGTTGTTGAAATAACCCATCACCGACTCGACTTCGGTCTGGTTGCGCGCGCGCACCGGCGTGCCGACCACCAGGTCCTGTTCGCCGGCCATCGCGCTGAGCAATACGTAATACAGCGCCAGCAAGGTCATGTTGAGCGTGGCGTCCGCCGTGCGTGCGACCTCGTGCATCGCATCGGTCGCCGCCTTGGGCACGCGGATCCATTCGGTACGCCCGATGCCGGACATGCCCGGGCGCCGCGGCTGGTCGGTGGGCAAGGCGCGGATGTCCGCCATCTTCGCCAGGCGCTCGCGCCAGAACGCAAGCTGGGTCTGGAACTGCGGCCCTTCCAGCCATTGCGTATGCCACTGCGCAAAATCGCCGTAGCTGACGGGTAGCGGTGGCAGCGGCGAGGGCGCAGCTTCGACCGCCGCGCGATACAGCGACGACAGTTCGGCATACAGGATGTCGAACGACCAGCCATCCCAGATGATGTGATGGGGCATGAAGAAAAAGACGTGGTCGTTCTCGCCGAGGTGGAACATACGCGCGCTGAACAACGGCGCCCGCGTGAGATCGAACGGGGTGTCGGTCAGCGCCTGCAGGTGCTTCATCAGTGTCGGTTCCCGCTCGCTTTCCGGCAGGCCGGACAGGTCCTCGGCCGGGAACAGAGGCACGTCGACGTCGGCAACGACGATCTGCTCCACATCGTTGCCGTTGTGGCGAAACGCCGTGCGCAGGATCGGCTGGCGCTGCATCAGGGTTTGCAGGGCGCGCTGGAAGGCAGCCTCGTCCAGATGTCCGCGCAACCGATGCGCGGAAGGCGCGTTATAGGTGACGCGTCCGGGCTGCAGTTCTTCCAGCGACCACAGGCGGCGCTGCATCAGCGACAGCGGCGCACGGCTCTGGTCTTCGCGCGGCACGATGGGCTGTGCGGCAGGCGCGGCGCCGCTGTCGACTTGCGTACGGATGGCCGCGGCAAGCTCGGCGATGGTCGGTGCATCGAACAAGGTGCGGAACGACAAGGTGATGCCGAACTCGCGATTCAGGCGCGCGGTGAGTTGCGCAGCCAGCAACGAGTGGCCGCCCAGGGCGAAGAAATCGTCGCGCACGTCCAGCTCCGGCAGCGACAACACGCTTTCCATGGCCGCTGCCACGCGGTGCTCGTCGTCATTGCGTGGCGCGATGCGCGCCGTTTCCGACGCAACCGAATGGATTTGCGGCGCCGGCAGTGCCTTGCGGTCGATCTTGCCGTTCGGCAGCAGCGGAACCGCGTCGAGCTGCATGATGTGTTGCGGCAGCATGTATTCCGGCAGGCGTTGCTTGAGCCGGTCGCGCAAGCTGCTTTCGTCGAATGGCATTTGCTCGCGCATCACCACATAGGCGACCAGCCGCACGTCGCCCGGACGATCTTCGCGCGCCAGCACCACCGCGCGCTCGACCTCGGGTACGTCGGCCAGCACGCATTCGATTTCGCCCAGTTCGATGCGGTAGCCGCGGACTTTCACCTGGAAATCCAGCCGTCCCAGGTGTTCGAGCAGGCCGTTGGCCAGCCAGCGGCCGCGGTCGCCGGTGCGGTACATGCGTGGGCGTGGTCGAATATCGGTTGTCGCGCGATTTGCTCCCTCCCCTACGTGTAGTAGGGGAGGGTTGGGGTGGGGTGAAGCAAATCTCGCGTTGGATTCGAGTTGTGCCGCAAGCTCATGCAACCCCACCCCATCCCTCCCCTGCGCGCAGGGGAGGGGGTTTAGTTCCCCGCTAGATATATGGTCTCGATCAACAAATGGATCGGGCAGGAAGCGTTCGGCATCGAGTTCCGGCCGATTCAAATACCCCAGCGTGACGCCTGCGCCGCCGATATGGATTTCGCCCGGCACGCCCAAGGGACAACGTGCACCATGCTCATCCAGGATATGCACCACGGTATTGGCGATCGGCCGTCCGATGTAGATGCCGGAACGCGGCTCGGCGACGCGCCAGTACGTCGAATACACCGTGGTTTCGGTGGGGCCGTAGCCATTCCACACTTCGCTGCAGCGTTGCAGCAGCGCTTCGGCCAGGTCGACCGCCAGCGGTTCTCCGCCGGACACCGCGCGAAAACCTTCGCGCCCGTTCCAGCCCGCTTCGATCAGGATGCGCCAGCCGGCGGGCGTGGCCTGCATCATGGTGGCCTCGCTTTGCTCCACCAGACGGCGCAGGGCCGCGCCATCGCGAACGTCGTCGCGGTCGGCGACGATCACTTCCGCGCCCGCGCTCAACGGCAGCATCAATTCCATGAAGGCGATGTCGAACGACAGCGTCGTCACCGCGACCAGCCGATCGTCTTCGGCGATGCCGGGAACGTGCTGCATGCTGGTGAGGAAGTTCGACGTCGTGCGGTGGGGAACGCGTACGCCCTTGGGCCGTCCGGTCGAACCGGAAGTGAAGATCAGGTAGGCCACGGAATCGGGCGTCGCCGCCGTTTCGTCGCGCGGCAAGCGTGCCGGGGAAGCCGATGCGATGGCGTCGGCATCGCGCTTCAACGACAACACGCGCGAGGGAGAAAACTGGAACGCCTGCGGCGTGTCATCGTCGACGACGAGCGCGGCCAAAGCAGCGTCGTCGGCCATGAAGGCCAGCCGGTCGGCGGGAAACGAGGGATCGAGCGGCACGTAACCCGCGCCGGCCTTGAGCACTGCCAGTACGGCCGCCAGCATGTCGGTGCTGCGCGCCAGCGCGATACCGACCAGGCTGCCGCGACCCACGCCGCGTTCGCGCAGGACATGCGCCAGCCGATTGGCGCGGGCTTCCAGTTCGGCATAGCTCAGTTGCCGCGCGCCGTGCCGCACCGCGGGGTTGTTTGGCACCCGATCGACCTGTTGCTCGAAATATTCGTGCGCCAGCCGTTGCTCCGGATATATCGTGCTTTCTGGCTGCAGCGATGCGATAAGGCGCTGCGCCGGCTCGGACAACAGGCCGAGTTTCGCCACCGCCGTGTCCGGCGCGGCGATGGCATTGCGCAGCAAGGTTTCGTAGGCGTCGAGCCAGCAGCGGATGGTTTCCGCGCGGAACAGGTCGCTGTTGTACTGGCATTCCAGGCGCAGGCCGTCGCTCACCTGCACCGCATTGACGAACAGCTCGAAATTTTCGAACGCGCGTGCGTTGCCGCTGAATTCGAAGCGCAGTCCGGGGAAGGAAACCGTGCGCTCGTCCAGCGCCTGGTCCAGGTTGAACAGTACGCTCACCAGCGGCAAACGACTGGGATCGCGCGGCATCGCCAACCGCGCGAGCAGGCTGCCGAGCGTGTATTGCCGGTGATCGAACGCGTCGAGCAGGTGGCCGCGCAAGTGATCAAGAACGCTGGCGAACGGGGCTTGCGGATCGATCGTGCTACGCAAAGGCAATACGTTGACGCAATGGCCGACCAGGTTGTCATGGCCATCGACGGCTTGACCTGCGCTGGGAATGCCGATGACGACATCATGCTGTCCACTCAGTCGTTGCAGCAGGACGCTGAAACCGGCCAGCAAGGTGGCATAGAAGCTGGCGCCGCGCCGAGCGCCCACGCGCTTGATCTCCGCAATCAGCGCGGCATCGAGCAGGCGGTCTTCTCGTTGTGAAGCGAACGTACGCCGACGACGGCGCGCGCTGTCGACGGGAAGATCCAGCGAGGTCAGTTCGCCACTGAACCGACTCAGCCAATACTGTTCGTCGGCGTGGCCGTTGTCGGTCTGTGCGCGCGCCGCTTCGGCCAAAGCGTAGTCCGTAAACGCGTCCGCCGGGGCAGGGCCTTCGCCCTGGCCCAGCCGTTGCGCGTACAGCGCGGCGAGGTCGCGCGTGATCACGCCGAACGACCAACCATCGCAGACGATGTGGTGCGCCGTAAAGATGAGCAGGTGTTCCTGCGCGGAAAGCCGCAGCAATTGGGCGCGCACCAGCGGCCCATGTTCCAGGTCGAACGGCGTGGTCACCGCCAGCTCGAGCGCGGTGGAAATGTGTTTTCCGCGCGTGGCTTCGTCCAGGCTGGACAGGTCGCGTACGACGCAATCCAGTTCCGCGCGTACGGCGATGCATAGCTCGTTGCCGTCCGCGCTCAGCGTGGCGTGCAAGGCTTCATGCCGGTCGACCACGCCCTGTAGCGCGGCTTGCAACGCGGTGACGTCGAGTTCGCCGGACAGCCGTATCGACACCGATTCGTTATAGGCGAGGGACGCCTCCTGCTCCAGTTTCGCGGCCAGCCATATTTCGCGCTGCGATTCCGTCGCAGGCACCACGCGAGCGAGTGCGACGTCGGCAAACGGATCGTAGTCGACCGCGGTGGAAACGATGCTCACTTCGCTGGCATTCATGGGTTGATCCTTATGCGCTTGGAATTGACCTCAAGCTGCTCCCTCCCCTGCGACGGCAGGGGAGGGTTGGGGTGGGGTTGCTTGTGCTTAAGCGGGAAGTTCAATGCCAACGTGACGTCCCGCTCGCTGCGCTCGCACCCCACCCTAGCCCTCCCCCCGGATCGAGTCCGGGGCAGGCTCTGCAAGCAGGGGAGGGGATGCGTTCTGGCAAGCGTGAGGTCTGCGCGATTGACAAGAAAAGTATTCATGTCATTTAGCGCCACTCACCATCATGTATTTCCCCGGCACATCCGGATTCGGCACGAACCACGTCGGCCTGCCTTCCGCATCCTTGCCCAGCCGCGCACCCGCGACCGGCGGTTTGTCCGCATCCAGCGCATGCGCCTCGACTTTCTTGTTGCGCGGCAAAAACTCGGCTTCCTGCAATTCGAGCACCGATTCCTTGAACGCCTTGGCGATGGCGACGAAATCTTCCTCGCGATGCGCGGTGGTAAAGAAGCAGGGGAAGTTGTCGAGAATATGGATGCCGCGGCTGCGCATCATCGCGAACAGCAGGTCCTGCAGGGGATGCTCTTCCAGGAAGCTGGTTTTCCACACGGACGCGAAGTGAACCACCTTGATCGGCGCGCCCACGCCCGCGCAGAACGTATTGAGTTCCTCGGCCAGGGAAGCGGTGCGCGCATTCAGCCGTTCCTGCAGCGCCGCGCCTTCCGTCTTCAGGTGATCGAGCACGGCATGCGCGGCCGCCAGGGCCAGCGGATGCCGCACGAAGGTGCCGGCGAAATAGGTGACGCCCACGGTGGGAATCGACGCATCGCCGTACTGCCAGCCGCCGCCGTCCAGCGCATCCATGAATTTGCGTTTGCCGGCGATGACGCCGATCGGGAAACCGCCGCCGACCACCTTGCCGTAGGAAGCGAGGTCCGCATCGATGCCAAGCACTGCCTGTGCACCGCGCGGATGCGAGCGGAAGCCGGTGACCACTTCGTCGAAGATAAGCAGCGCGCCGGCATCGCTGGTGATGGCGCGCAGCTCCTGCAGGAACTCGCGCGGCTGGAAGTCGGGGCGGCGGCTCTGCACCGGCTCGACCAGCACGGCGGCGATGGTGGAGGCGCGCTCGCGAATGATCGCCAGCGATTCGGGCGTGCCGTAATCCAGCACCAGCACATGTTCGGAGGTGTTGCGCAGGATGCCCGGCGCGGCTGGAACCGAACGCAGTTTCTTGGTGCCGCGCACGATCACTTCATCGAAGATGCCGTGATACGAGCCGGTAAAGATCACCAGCGTATCGCGGCCGGTGATGGTGCGCGCCACGCGCACCGTGCCCATCACCGCTTCGGAGCCGGTGTTGCACAAGGCGGCGCGATCGAAACCGGTGAGCTCGCAGATCTGCTTGGCGACGATGCCGGCCAGCGGATGTTGCGGACCGATCTCATAGCCGGCGTCGAGCTGCTTGCGCACGGCATCGAGCACAAAATCCGGTTGCCAGCCAAACAGGTTCATGCCGAAACCGTTCAGCGCATCGACGTATTCGTTGCCATCCAGGTCCCACACTTTCGGGCCCTTGGAGCGCTCGACCACGATCTGGTAGATGATTTCCTTCAGCAGTGGCCGGAAGCCGTTGACCACGCGCGGATCGGCCAGGTGCGGGCGATGTTCCTGCGTATAGGCTTTCGATCGTTTCGTGCGTTCGATGTAGCGGCGCATGAAGGCATCCAGGCGTACGCGCTGGCGGCCGGTGAGCTCGGTCGAACCCGAATGAATGCGCGCGATCGCGCCGAATGCCTTCTTGACGTCGTAGGTGGTGTGCGCCAGCGCGGCTTCTTCGTCTGCCGGCGCATCGGTTGCGGATGTTGCGGGCCGCGCGGCAACGGGTGCCGGCGATGCCGCAACCGTTGCCATGCTGCTGGGCGCGGCCGCGGTGGGCGCCGCTGCGGGTGCGCCCGTCTGGGCGAGCAGCGCCAGCTGCTGTTGCATGATCAGCATTTGCTGCTGGATCACGTCCTGGATCAATCCACCGCTTGTCGGTAGGGACATAACCGTTACCTGGCTGGTTGCCGCGACGGGAGTGGCCGGCGCCGCGACGGTCGCTGCTTCGGTCGCGGTAGCGACTGCGGCAGTTTCGGGCGGCAGCAGCCGGTCGATATGTTGGGCGAGGTTTTCGAACGAGGAACAGGATTCCATCAGCTCGCGGAAGGTGATCTTCAGCGCGAAGGTCTTTTGCAGTTGCAGGGCCACCTGGGTCAGCGACAGCGAATCCAGGCCCAGTTCGACGAAATGCGTGGCCGGATCCACGCCGTCGAATTCGGCACCGGCAACGTCTTCGAACAAGGCGACGAGTTGCGCGACCAGGCGCGTGGCGCGCGCGGATGCGGCGGATGAGACGGCAGGCGAGGCAGAGGCCATGGGTGCGTCCGGAATGAGATTGAGGGGTGTGGCTGTTGCGGCGAGATCAACGCGCAGCGGAAGCGTGACGACGTTGGATACCGCTGCCGCCGGTAATGGAGCGACAGCCGCTGGCGCATCGATCCAGTGACGCTTGCGTTCGAACGGATAGGTCGGCAGGCGCACGCGATGCTTGCGTTGCCGCCGATCCAATCGATCGACGGCCACGTCGACGCCGCACGACCACAGTTGCCCGACCGCATCGAGCCACGTGGCGCGTTCGTTCGACGGCGTGTCGGCCAGCGACGCCAGCACCATCCGGCCACGGCTTTGTGGATGCTGCCGCGCCAGCAGGCTGAGCGTCGTGCGCGGTCCCACTTCCAGGAAGGCATGCTGCGGATCGGCCAGCAGGCTTTGCAGTGCGCTGGAGAAATGCACGGTGCCGCGCAGGTGATGCGTCCAGTAATCCACGGATGTCGCTTCGCCGTCGCCCAGCATGCCGCCGTTCGATGTCGAGGCAATGGGAATACGCGGCGGCGACAATGCGATCTGTTCGACCGCCTGCCGAAACGAGGCCAGCGCGGGATCCATCATGGAAGAATGGAAAGCGTGCGACGTTTGCAGCATCCGGCAGGCGATGCCGGCTTGTTCCAGTTCCGCCTGGAATGCCTGCACCAGCGGCGTTTCGCCGGACACCACGCAGGCATTCGGTGCGTTTTCCGCAGCGAGCGATAACGCGGAAGGAAGCCGCGCCATCAGTTGCGTGGCGTCCATGCGCACGGACAGCATCGAACCGGCCGGCAGCGTCTGCATCAGGCGTCCGCGCCTGGCGACCAGGCGGGCGCCATCGGCAAGACTCATCACGCCGGCGATCACCGCCGCGACGAATTCGCCCACGCTATGGCCGACCATGGCGACGGGCGTTACGCCGTAGCTCATCCACAGCCGGGCCAGTGCATATTCCATCGCGAAGATCGCCGGCTGGGTCAGTCCGGTGGCGCGCAGCGCCTCCGCATCGTCGGCAAACAGCCGCTCGCGCAGGTCGAAGCCGAGTTCGCCGCGGAGTATCTCGGCGCATTCGTCGAGCGCTGCGCCGAATGCCGGTTCCGCCGCATACAGCTCGCGGCCCATGCCCGCGTATTGCGAACCCTGGCCGGGGAACATGAATACGACGCTAGGTGCCGGATGCAGCGCGGTCTTAGCGGCTTGCGACTGCGCCAGTTCGCGCAAGCGTTTCGCGGCATCGTCGACGCTGTCGGCGACCAGATGCATGCGTTGCGCGAAAACCTTTCGCCCTTTGCATAGCGTCCACGCGACATCGGCGAGGTTGGTGTCCGGCCGCGCGGAAAGATGTTCGCCCAATTGCGCCGCCGCATGGCCAAGCGCCGCATCGCTGCGCGCGGAAAGCAGCAAGAGCTGGGGACCGTCGGCGACGTCGGAAGGCTCGCGCAGCGGTGGCTCTTCCAGCACCACATGCGCGTTGGTGCCGCCGACGCCGAACGAGCTGACGCCGGCGCGCAGCGGACCGCCGTTCGATGTCCACGCCCGCAAGGTATCGTTGACGAAGAACGGCGAGTTGCCGAGATCGAGCTTCGGGTTGTTGGCACGGAAGTGCAGCGACGGCGGCAAGCGTCGCTCGGCCAGCGCCAGAGCCGTCTTGATCACGCCTGCCGCGCCTGCCGCCATCACCAGATGGCCCACGTTGCTCTTGACCGAACCGATCGCACAGACGCCGCGTTCGTTCGTGCTCTGGTGGAATGCCTGGGTCAGTCCTTCGATTTCGATCGGATCGCCCAGCGGCGTGGCCGTACCGTGGGTTTCCACGTAGGAAATCGTATGGGCCGGCACCCCGGCGTTATCCAGCGCCATGGTGATCACGGCCGCTTGCCCGGCGCTGTTCGGCGCGGTGAAGCTCGCCTTGATGCCGCCGTCGTTGTTGACCGCCGCACCGCGAACGACGGCGTAGATCGGATCGCCGTCGCGCAAGGCATCGGAAAGCCGTTTCAACAAAATGACGGCGGCGCCATCGCTGAATACTGTGCCCTGTGCATCGGCGTCGAAGCTGCGCGTGTGCCCGTCGGGCGACAGCATCGAGCCTTCCTGCGCCATGTAACCGCTGCGCGGCGGACAGGTGATCGACGAGCCGCCGGCCAGCGCCATGTCGCAGTGGCCGGCGCGCAAGGCGTCGAAGGCCTGGCAGAGCGCGACCAGCGAGGTGGAGCATGCGGTGTTCATGCTGATCGCCGGGCCGGTGAGGTTGAGCTTGTGCGCGACGCGCGTGGCCAGATAGTCCTTTTCGTTGCCCAACATCACCTGGAAGGCGCCGAGCTTTTCGACAAGGTCCGGCCGCGTGCTGACGTGGCGCTGGAAATAGGTGGCGTTGTGCATGCCGCCGAACACGCCCACCGGCACCTCATGTTCGTCCGGCACGTAGCCGGCGCGCTCCAGGCATTCCCAGCACAGCTCCAGGAAGATCCGTTGTTGCGGATCCATCAGCTCCGCTTCGCGCGGCGAGATGCCGAAAAACGCGGCGTCGAAGTTCTCCACGCCGTCGATGACGCCGCGTGCCGCGACATACGCCGGATCGTTGCGCTGTTCGGCGGGGATGCTGGCATCGAGCTGGTCGGCGCCGAAGAAGGTGATCGATTCGCGGCCGGCGCAGAGGTTGTCCCAGAACGCCTCCACATCGTTCGCACCAGGGAAGCGCCCGGCCATCGCGATGATCGCGACGGGTTCGGCATCCGTTGACGAACGATGCTGCGAGAGACGCGATGCCAGCGCTGCGCGCACGCCGCCGTTGTCGATCATGGCGGCAAGCGCGGCTGGCGTGGGCGTGCCGAAGAAAGCGGCGATGGTGGGCACGTCCGTGGCCAGTTCGGCATGCATGCGCGTTACCGCGCGCACGGCCAGCAGCGAATTTCCGCCAAGCTCGAAGAAATGATCGTTGCGGCCGACCCGGTCCAGCCCGAGCACGTCGGCGAACAGTTCGCACAGCCGTTGCTCGGTGGCCCCGATCGCAGGCACGTATGGATCGGCGAGATCGGGGCGGCGATTGTCCGGCGCGGGCAACGCGCGTCGATCGAGCTTGCCGTTGGCGGTGACGGGCAGGGCGTCCATCGCGATATAGATGGACGGCAGCATGAAATCCGGCAGCGCATGCGCCAGTTGCTCGTGCAACGTGCGCGCGGTGACCGCTGCATCGTCGGCCACGTAATACGCCACCAGCCGCTTGTGCCCGGGTCGGTCTTCGCGCGCCAGTACGGCGCAGGCGCGCAAGCCGGGCTGACGCTGCAGGGCTGCTTCGATCTCGCCGATCTCGATGCGATAGCCGCGGATCTTGATCTGGCCATCGGCCCGGCCGACGAACTCGATCACGCCTTCCGGCAACCAGCGCACCAGATCGCCGGTGCGATACAGGCGTTCGCCGTTGGCGCCGAGCGGATGCGCGACGAACTTTTCGGTGGTCAATGCCGGCCGCGCCAGATAACCACGCGCCAGGCCGGCGCCGCCGATATACAGCTCGCCGATCACGCCCACCGGCACCGGCTCGCCGTGGCTGTTCAATACATACAGCGTGGTATCGGCAATCGGACGGCCGATCGGGATGGATCGGCTATCGGCGTCGATAGCGCGCGGTATGCGGTAGGTGGCGGCGAACGTGGTGCACTCGGTCGGGCCGTAGCCGTTGATGATGGTGATATCGGGCAGGGCGGCGTAGGCCTTGCGCACATGCGCGACCGACAGGGCTTCGCCGCCGATCAGCAGTTGGCCGAGGCCGCGCAGCTTGCGCGCATCCTCGTCGACGATCGCGTTGAACAAGGCCGCCGTCAGCCATGCGATGCGCGCGCCATGGCGTTCGATGGTGTCTTCCAATCCGCATGCCGTGGGGATACGTTCGCCGTGCACGATGCAGGTGCCGCCATTGAGCAGCGCACCCCAGATTTCCAGCGTCGAGGCGTCGAAGCCCAGCGGCGCCGCGTGCAACACGCGCGGCTTGGCGCCGAGGTCGACGTAGCTTACGTCGCGCACCAGTCGGATGATTGAGCGGTGGGTGATTTCGACGCCCTTGGGCGTACCGGTGGAACCTGAGGTGTACATCACGTAGGCGAGGGCGCTTACGTCCACGGCAGAAGGCCGGTACGCCGACGCATCGCCCTGCAGCTGATCGAGCTGCACGACGGGAGCGTGGACATCAGGCAGCACTGGCGGGTTTTCGCCGGCAATGATCAAGGCCGCATGCGCGTCGTTGATCACGAAGGCGAGACGTTCGGCGGGATAGTTGGGGTCCAGCGGCAGATACGCCGCGCCCGCCTTGAGAATGCCGAGCACGGCCACCAGCGCTTCGGGTGAGCGTTCCAGCAACAGCGCGACCGGCGCGCCGACGCCGACGCCGGCAGCCATCAGCCCTGCGGCAATGCGATTGGCGCGTGCGTCGAGTTCGGCATAGGAAAGGCTGCCATCGAGCGATTCGACCGCGGGTGAATCGGCATGCTGGCGCGCTTGTTGTGCGAACAGGCCATGCACCGTGTCGGTGTCACGGCGCGGCACGGCGGTGGCGTTCCATTCGACCAGCATGCGCTGGCGTTCGTCGGGATCGCAAAGGTCGAATGACGACAAGTCGCTGTCGGCGGGAGCGCTTAGCCATGCCAGCGCGCGCATCACGCCGGCGGCGAGCAGGTCGATGGCGGCGGCGGTGAAGGGGGCGCGGAACGTTACTTCGAGGTGTGCATCCTGCAAGCTCCAGTGGCTGTCGGCGTCGAGCGATGGGTCGGTGCCGGCGATCCATGCGGCGTGGGTGTCGAAGGGCGTGGCGGCGCCGAGCGATGCGCAGAAGGCCTGAAGCCATGCGTTGCGCGAGCCTGTGCGGGGTATGTCGATCGATTGTTGTTTCGATGCGTCGGCATCGATGCAGCTGCCGATGACTGCCTGTGCGCCTGTGAGTCGCGATTCGACCAGCGCCAGTGCTGCGCACAGGATTGCTGCTTCACTGCTGCCGCGCGCCACACGCTCGTCATTCCGGCGAAAGCCGGAATCCAGTACAGACATGCTGTGCAAAGCACTCGACCCAAATAATTCGTGTGCTTCGCACGCCGTATTTAAACTGGATTCCTCGCTCCTCAAAGCCGAGCAGGTCCCTGTGCTCTCCCCGCGTGCCTGCGTTCGCCGGAATGACGTGCTAGGCGGTTTCTCGGTAACCGACAGGATCTCGTATTCACGCCGCACCCAACCACCCGCACACAAACCCGCCTGCGACGGCAACACGTCGAATAGCGAAACACCTTCCGCCACACCATCCTGGTTTTGGGCTGCGCATGTATTCATGAGGCTTTCGCGATCTCCCTGCAAATGATTGCCGCCTTGGGTGGCGGATCCGTTCAATCCGCTACCGCATAAGGACTTGGATGCGCCAGCGAAGGGCAGGCCGGTGGATGGCTGCCGACCCCGTGCGCGGCGACCAGTGCGGACGCGGTGGCATAGGTGAGCGTGTCGACCAATGGACGCTTGCCCACCGGTACCGGTTTGATGCCTTTGCGGTAGAGCAGGTCGTTCAGCACGTGCCGCATGGCGTTCCTGCGCGTTGCTGCCGTGCTGTAGGTGAGGCTGATGGTGATGGATGGCTCGTCGCTCGTTTCGACCATGTGCGGGCTGGTGATCGGCATATAGACGCCCATGCCGGGGCCGACGGTGAAGACGTGCGCGCGTTCGCGAAAGGCCTCGTTCCACTTCACCAGGCTGAGATCGTGGCGGGCGTGGAACACGTCGCGTGCGCGTTCGCTGCACACTTCGGTGTCGCTGGCGTCCCACACGTAGACTTTCTTGGTGCCGCGAACCTGCAGCAGGATGCCGTGGTTGCGATCGATATGAAACGGCGTGACGGTGTGCGGCGAAGCGACGAATATCCACCCCGCGCGGTAATGCATGCCCGGGTCCCTGCGCTCGATCAGCGGCTGGATCGGATCCATCGCCAGGTCGACCAGGGTGCGGTAGGTCGGGTCGTCCTGCACATGGCGCAGCAGCATCCAGGCCTTGGCCTCGTTGATGCCCTGCAGCGTATCGGCGGCGGATTTATGGTTGGGATAAAGGCGGCCGACGTCATCGAAATTCGCATCGGCGCCAGCTTCGTTGTTGAACGTAAACAGCCGCGTGCTGCCCTGGAACCGCTTGCCCAGTGCCACCAGCTGATCGGGCTGCAGCAGGGGATGGTCGCACAGGCGATGGCGCACGCCCTGGATGCGCCATGGATCGAAGGTATCCCATTCAAGATCGATGAGTGCTGCTGCGCGGGTGTTCATGATTCCCTCCCGTCATACGAAAAGTTGGCGCAATGCGTAGTGGTTTTGCGCCGGCACCTCGCGTATGCGTCCGCCGTGACGTCGTTTCATGCGTCGAGCGGCTTTCAATGCCAATGCTGACGTTGCTACGTCAGTCCCCCACGGATTCCCCGTTTGTGTTTCCTTGCGATCTACTTGCCGGCGCACCAAAAATTTGAAGGTGCAAAGCCGGCCCATCCATTCATTTCGATTGGAACGCGAACAACCACAAAATGGCGCCCTGAGCAGGAGCGCCAGTCCAGCTGACGTTGTAGGTACCCGCAGCAACGACCTGCTTGTACGCCACCGCACATTGCACGCCGCTGTTGTCGGGAAGCTTCAGAAAACTGTCGATGACGACAAAGCCGTTGTTGGGCACCGCCGTCATGCGCTTGACGCCGCCGTCGCCCCACCACACGGCAAGCAGGGTTGCCGGTCCGGTCGTGGTCACGCTGGCGCTGGTTATGACCAGGCCGGTGGGCGCGTAGTTCTGGCTTACATCTTGCAGGACACCTGCATGGGTGATTTCGACAAACGGTACGGAGATTTCGCCGGCCGCATCGCCGTTCTTGGCGAAGCTGACGATATGCCCGGGGCCCCCTTTGGCGTCCAGCGCCACATAGGCTTTGACGTTGAAGCGGTCGCCGTAGCCATTGCCGAACGGAACATCGTTGCCCAGCTGTTTCCAGCGGTTGCCGTAGCTGTCTTCCGGACTGGCATCGTTGCTGGAATAGCCGCCGTTGAAAACGATCAAGGAGCTGTCACGGGGCTGTGTTGTGATCGGGCGGGTGACGACCGGGCTGGTTCCAAGCCCTTCGGACTGGGTCTGCAGCGTATGGGCGCCCAGGGCCGGCAATGTGGCGGCCGCGGCCTGGGCCAGGGTGGCGCCGGAAGCCGCAACCATAAGCGCGGCGACCGTAGTCCCGCGGCAACAAGCGGCAACGTAACCCCGACAGCCCTGCATGGCACACCCCCTACCTGTGTCCGATTTTGAGAACTACGTCACACTAAGTCAAGCGCAAAATGTGCTTGCGAAGGTGGCGTTCCTGCGCGAGGCTAGGGCTGTTCCATCCCGGCCGTCCGAGCGGCCGTGCGTATGCGGGACACCACCATGCACAGGGGAAAGGGCGTGGCCAATGAGATCGATTTTCTCGAGCTGTACCGGCAGCTGCGGGTGAGTCCCGACTGCGACCTGCAGACCTTCAAGCAGGCCTATCGCCGCCGCGTATCCACGCTGCATCCTGACCGCAAGCTTCAGGGTTATTCCGACTCGCGCAGCGCGCAGCGTTTGCAACAGCTCAACGTGCAATACGATGCGGCGATCGAATTCCAGCGGCTTCATGGCCGCCTTCCCGGCGCGCCGGCGGCGGCCCGGGCCGCCGCCAACCCGGCCGGCTTCAATCCACCGCCACGTTCGCCGTCTTCGGCGTTACCGCGTGCGCGGCGACGCCAGAACGTGAAATGGCTGATCCCGATTGCGCTGGCCGCCATCGTGATTCTGTTCTGGGGCGTATCCAGCGTGACGCCGCCATCGAACGTCAGCGCCGACAATGCTGCCGGTGACAGCGAGGCCAATTCCGTGGACGCTCCGGCGGCGCCGATGCTGAGCTTGGGCATGTCGCCGGAAAACGTGCGCGCCATCGAAGGCAATCCTGTCGCGATTCGGGATGATCTGTGGGAATACGGACCATCGTGGATACGGTTCGACCATGGCTCGGTGGTCGATTGGTATAGCTCGCCGTTGCATTCGCTGAAGACCGCGCGGATGAGGCCTTCCAGCGCGCGCAATTGAATGGCTCGTTCAATGCGCCACGGGGTAGGTTGGGGTGAACGCATGTAAACCCCAACAACGCCATATACATGCCGCGCGACGTTGGAGTTCACGTACGCTCACTCCAACCTGCATGTCAACGCGCACCGCGATGGAACAACACCACTTCCACCGTCTCGATCAGGATCAGCATGTCCAGCAGCAAATTGTGATTCTTCACGTAAAACAGGTCGTATTTGAGCTTTTCCGCCGCGTCCTCTTCCGACGCGCCATACGGATAGCTCAATTGCGCCCAGCCGGCCAGGCCCGGTTTCAGGCAATGGCGCAAGCTGTAGAAAGGAATCTTGTTGGCGAGGTCGGCAACGAACTGCGGGCGCTCGGGGCGTGGACCGACGATGCTCATGTCGCTCTTGAGCACGTTCCATAGCTGCGGCAATTCGTCGAAGCGCAACTTGCGGCAAACCCGGCCGACGCGCGTGACGCGATCGTCGTGCTTGCTGGCCCAGCGCGCCACGCCGTCGCGTTCGGCATCGGTGCGCATGCTGCGGAACTTGAGCAGCCAGAAGGTCTTGCCGTCTTCGCCGACGCGTTCCTGCCGGTACAGGATGGGCTGGCCGGGTCCCGATTCCAGCCGAATCGCCAGCGCCACCGCCAACATCAACGGCCAGCACAGCAACAGCAGCACGGTTGCGGCCACCACGTCGAAACAGCGCTTGGTCAGCCGGCGTACCGGCGTGGCGTTGAAACCATGGGAAAAGACCAGCCACGACGGCTCCAGCCACGACAATTGCACGCGGCCGGATTCGCGCTCGAAGAAGGTGGTGAGGTCGGTGATCATCACACCGGCCTGCCGGCATTGCAGCAAGCCGTCCATCGGCAGCCTGCCGCGGCGGTCGTCCACGCCCACCACGATTTCGTTGATCTGTTCGCGCTTGATCAGATCGGGTAAGGGAACGTCCGCTGCAAGCACGTGCTCCGCCGGAATGGCCAGTTCCTCGCCGGGGCACGGCACATAGCCGACGAGCGTAAAACCGCGGCGGTCCGAACGCCGGCGCATGCGGTTGTGGATCTGCGCGGCACGGTGGCCGGTGCCCAGGATCAGCACGCGCGGCTTGAGCGATTCGATATCGACCACGCGCATGAACAGCAGGCGAAACATCATCACCGCCAGAAAGCCGACTGCCAGCGCAATGCCGAGCACGCCGCGCCCGACATAGGCCTGCGGCACGGCGTAATAGCCGACGACCAGCAGCAGGCCGCCGATGACGAAGGCGACGGCCTGCCTTGCCAAGGCACCCTGCCAGGTGGTGCGCAAATGCGTGCGGTATTCGCCGAGCGCGGCCATGCCTAGCAAAATGACCGCGGCGAAAATGAAGGACCGCAGCAGCAAATGATGCGAAACATTGAGCCGGTCTTCGGGGTCGCCGACATAGCGAATATGCATCGCCAAGTGCATTGAACCCGCAAGCAGCAGCAGTTCGGCAATGCCGAACAACAGCAGCCAGCGCACTGTTTGACGTCGCAGAAAATGAAACATTTCAGGTATTCCCCCAGCGCCATGTCCCTATAAGCGAACTTGAAAGTACGCTCTTTTTTTTTCGGTGTCGATGGCCTTTTGGGCTTGTCCATCGATGGCCGTCGGCGCATGCGCGCAAGGTGTTACATGGCTGATACACACCTGCGATATCACATTAAATTCGACGGCCGGAAATCTCCGTATCGGCGTTCTATACCGCCTCGGAAAGCGCCGCCGTACGCATCGACGCATACAGCCGGTCGGCAAGCCGCAGCCCGAGCGCCACCACCGTAAAGGTCGGGAACGCCCAGCCACCGGTCGGAAATACCGAGCTTCCGGCAACGTGCAGGTTGTCGATGCCATGCACCCGGCAGTGCCGATCCACCACACCTTGCCGCGGATCGTCGGACATGCGCGTGGTGCCCAGGTGATGCGCGGTGGTGTGCACCTGGGCCGGTACATCGTCGTTGTCGCTCAACCAGGCCGCAGGCTGGTACGTTCCGCCGCATGCGCGGGCAAGCTCGGCGCCGAACAGTGTTGCGGCGGTACGGTAGGTGTGGCGGTCCAGCGCGGTAAGCCGCCAGTCGATGCAGACTTTCCGCAAGCCCAGGATGTCCCGTTGGTCGGCGAGCGTGACGCGGCTGTCGCGATTGGGCGCCTGCTCGAAATAGCCGATCAGCTCAACGCGGTTGCTGCGCACGGTGGGTTTGTCGCGCAGCTTGTGCACAAACGCCCTGGCGATATCCGCCGAACCCAGCCCGACCCGCAGCGCCAATTTCGCAAGGTTGGTGCTGCGTTCGCGCGTGTCCTCATCGCTGGAAGGGCCGTTTTTCAGCGCGGCGCACAAGCGTGCTTCCAGCACTGCGTTTTCGTCCTGCACGGCCGGGCGAAGTGCAGCACGGAAATCGCGGAGGGATCGGATGCCTGGCGGCACGGCCCCTTCCACGGCGAACGGATGCACGCGCCCGTTCAAGATGCGATGCGCTTGCTGAAACGCACGCGACAAGCCGATTTCCGGAAACGCCGAGGTAGCACCCTTGCCGGCGTTGCGATCGTAAGGGCGCGTAAGCCGTTCCGGCGAGTCAGTGAGAACGGTGCCCAGGCTGCCGCACGGATGGTCCATGAAGTAACGGCCGACAAGATCGTGCTGGTTGCCTAGCCCGTGCGGTAACACGGCATTGGAAAGCAGCAGAAGGCGCGCATTTTCGATGCCGCCGCAGGCAAGCACATAATGCTGGGCCCGAACCACACCCTTGCGTCCGTCGACGGCGCCGATGCGTGCATGGCGAACCGAGCCGCCATCGGCGGACGCATGCAGTTCGAGCAGGTTGGCATGCAGTACCACCGTGATGTTCGGCGCCTTTTCGAGTTCGTTGCGATAAGCCTTGCCGAACAGGATCGGGCTGCGTGCGAATACGTAATTGACCAACTTGTCGGCATCGAAGGCGATCGGATCGCGCGCGAGCGGTGCCAGGAAAGAACCGCCGGCGAAGTCATATGCGTCGATCTGGCAATGCTCGCGTGCGCGTTCGTAGTAAGGACGCAGTTCGTCGTAGCCGACAGGCCAGCCGCTGTGCGGCACCCAGTTGCGCTCGGCCATATCGTGCCTGCCCAGCGGGATGCAGCCGCCGCCCCACAAATTGCAGCTGCCGCCAAACACGCGCATGCGCGACGTACCCGCATCGAGGGGCACGGTGCCGATCGACAATCCTTCGTACAAGGCCTGGCTTTGCTCTTCGCCGAGGGCGCCGCCACCTTCGATCACGCATACGGTGATCGGCGTGCCTATGAAGCGCCGCGCCATCGCAATGCCGGCAGCGCCGGCGCCGATGATGCACAGGTCGGCATCGATGCCGGCCGCGGTCGAACTATCCAGATAGTCGATGATCACTTCGCCCCCAGACGCTCACGTTTGTGTGCATGCGTTAGAAGGGAATCGTCAATCGTGAATCGTAAATCGTAAGAGCGGGATCTTGCTCTTAACTATCGCCGATTTACGATTCCCGATTCGCGGACGACCATTCCCGCCTACTCGCGATAGTAGTCCCTATACCAGCTTACGAAGTTGGCGATGCCCGTGGCTACGGAAATTTTCGGCGCGTAGCCAACGGACTGTATCAGTTCTGTTACATCCGCTTCGGTATCGGGCACGTCGCCGGCTTGCAAGGGCAGCATTTCCATCCGCGCCTTGCGGCCCAGGCATTGCTCCAGCACCTCGATGTAGCGAAGCAATTCAACGGGTTGTTCGTTGCCGATGTTGTACAGCCGGTAGGGTGCTACGCCGCTGCTGGCCGGGTCGGGCGCAGCGCTGTTCCAATCGGCGTTTTTTCCGGGCACGCGGTCCAGGGTGCGTATGACGCCTTCGACGACGTCGTCCACGTAGGTGAAGCTGCGTTTGTGCTGGCCGTGGTTGAAGACCTTGATCGGCTCGCCGGCCAGGATGGCTTTGGTGAACAGGAACAGCGCCATGTCCGGACGGCCCCACGGGCCGTACACGGTAAAAAAGCGCAAGCCGGTGCTGGGTATGCCGTAGAGATGCGCATAGCTGTGCGCCATCTGCTCGTTGGCCTTTTTGGTGGCGGCGTAGAGCGTAAGCGGGTGCTCCGCAGACCGGTGCTCGGAAAAGGGCATGTCGGTATTGGCGCCGTAGACCGAACTGGTGGATGCAAACACCAGGTGCTCGACCGGATGCTGCCGGCAGCCTTCGAGAATATGCAAGAAGCCGGTGACGTTGCTGGCGACGTAGATATGCGGGTTTTCGGCCGCATAGCGCACGCCCGCCTGCGCCGCCAGGTTGATCACGCGTTGCGGCTTGTGCGTTGCGAAGGTGTTTTCCACCGCGGCGCGGTCGGCAAGATCGGCATGGATGTGCGTGTAGCGCGGGTGTTCGATGAAGCGTGCCAGGCGCGCCTGTTTCAGGCGTACATCGTAGTAATCGTTGAGGCTGTCGAAGCCGATGACCTCGTCGCCGCGTTCAAGCAGCTTGAGCGCGACATGCGAACCGATGAATCCGGCGGTGCCGGTGACTAGCACTTTCATGGCGTGACATCCTGTTTAGACCAATGCACTAACTAAGGGCATTTCTATGAATTGCACTCAGGCCAAGCGAGCATTTGGATCGTCGCGACAAGCTGCTCTCTCCTGCGAAGCACCTGATTAAGGTCGCGTCCCAGTTCGCCGGCTCTGCTCCCTCCCCTACGTGTAGTAGGGGAGGGTGGGGGTGGGGTGAAGCAACCTCGCGGCGAGTTCAAATCGTGCTGCAAGCTCCAACGACCCCACCCCAATCCTCCCCTGCTTCACAGGGGAGGGAGCAGATCCGGTTGGCGGGAGAGCTGTACGCTTAAGCCAGCACCAACGTATCAAAGCCGCCCATCCACCGCTTCGCGCGGCAACACGTATTTCACGTCATAGATCACCGAAGACGGCTTGCCGAACGCGCGTATGCCTTCCGCCCCCATCGCGACGAATTGCCGGTGCCCGACCGCGATGATTACCGTGTCGTAGTCGCCGGGCTGTGGCTGCGCCACCGGTGTGATCGCATATTCGTGTTCGGCTTCTGCGGCGCTGATCCATGGATCGTGGACGTCGACCTGGGCGTTGTAACCGCGGAGCGCTTTGAGGATATCCACCACGCGCGTGTTGCGCAGGTCGGGACAATTTTCCTTGAACGCCAGGCCCAGCAGCAGGATACGCGCGTTCACCGGGTTGATGCCCTTGCGCACCATCAGGCGGATCACTTCGCTGGCGACGTAGGGACCCATGCCATCGTTGGTGCGCCGCCCCGCCAGGATCACGTCCGGATGATGGCCGACTTCCTGCGCCTTGTGCGTGAGGTAGTACGGGTCGACGCTGATGCAGTGTCCACCCACGAGGCCGGGGCGAAAGGGCAGGAAGTTCCACTTGGTGCCGGCCGCCTGCAGCACTTCGAGCGTGTCGATGCCCAGCTTGTTGAACAGGATCGCCAGGTCGTTGACCAGCGCGATGTTGAGATCGCGCTGGGTATTCTCGATCACCTTGGCCGCCTCGGCCACTTTCAGCGAACTTACCTTGTGCGTGCCGGCAGTGATCACCGAGCCGTACAGACCGTCCACGAAATCCGTCACTTCAGGCGTGGAGCCGGATGTGACCTTGAGGATGCTGGTAACGCGATGCTGCTTGTCGCCGGGATTGATGCGCTCGGGGCTGTAGCCGGCAAAGAAATCGCGGTTGTAGACGAGGCCGGATACTTTTTCCAGGATCGGAATGCAGACTTCCTCGGTGCAGCCCGGGTACACGGTCGATTCGTAGATCACCACGTCGCCCGCCGCCAGCACTTTGCCCAGGGCTTCGCTCGCCTTGATCAGGGGCGTGAGGTCGGGGCGCTTGGCATTGTCGATCGGCGTCGGCACGGTGACGATATAGGTGTTGCGGTCGGCCAGGTCCGCCAGCTCCGCACTGAAACGCAGCCGCGTGGCGCTTGCCAGTTCGGCGGCATCCACTTCCAAAGTGCTGTCCCGGCCGGCGCGCAGTTCGTCGATACGCTCCCGCTTGATGTCGAAACCGACCGTGTCGTAGTGCTTGCCGAATTCCACGGCCAGCGGAAGACCCACGTAACCGAGTCCGATGATGGCGAGCTTGGTGTTCTCCAGATTCCGCATACGAGCTTCCTGTCGTGGGTGCTTCCGGTTTGAATGGATCGGCTGGCAGACCCGCGCAGTTGACACCAGTGGCGAGGCGCTCGCAACTGTGCCGTGCGACGCACCGGCTTGTCCCCTGGGTTGCGCTGCGCAAAATTTTCGGCAATTCAACAGTTAAGGGCGGTGGTGGTCCACGGATAGCCCTTGGCCAACCGGCGCTCAGAACATGTACGGCACCTTGAAGGTCAAGGTGAAATCCGGCGCATCCGGTGTCATGCCCATGCCGAGCACGCTCACGAAGGTGGTGTGCGGGCTCAACGCATAGGTGAAGCCGAGATTGAGCGTCGCCGCATTCGCCTGGCTCCCGATGATCTTGGTCCATGGGCCGTTGCTCTGGCGCAGCGAATCCTTGCCGTTGATGCGATCGCTGAAGGACAGGCTGAGGCTGCTGCGGTCGTTGAACGCAAACGCCAGCCCGACGCCGTAGTAGTACACGTCGGCCAGGCGAACGCTCCCGGGCGTGCTGACCTGCGGATCGGTATCGATGTCCTTGAAACTGCGCGAAAAGGAATGGATGTAGCCGATGTTGCCGAACACGATTGCCGGGTCCATCGTCTTGACGAACGACGTGCCCAGCGTGGCTTGCCACACACCGTTGCCGGTGGGCTGGCGCATCGGCAACGCAAACTGTTCGTACTGGGAATTCGCTGCGGCGTTGACCCATTTGATGCCGTAAGGCGCTCGTCCGGTGGGCGCGGTCAGGCCCATGGTCAGTACCGTATCCGGCCGGCGCGTGGTTTCGCTGAGGATCTTGTAGTTGACGGAGAAGTTGACGTCGCCCAGGTCCTTGCCGGTGGAGCTGTGTTCGTCCAGCGTCGCGGCCGAGCCGCCGGCGCCGCCTTGCTGGTAATCCGTGTTGCGCCCTACGTAGGGAACGTCGAGATTCAGGCTGAGCCGCGGCGTGATGGCGTAGCGGCCGATCATGTCGTAGGTCAGCGAATCGGCATTCACGCGATCGACGGCGATGTTGCCGAGGAAGATCGCGTTCAATGCCAGGAAGCCGTTGAGCGTCAGTTCGGCGCGATCGTAGTGGTTGTAGGTAAGGTCGTTCTCAAAAGTGAACTTGCGGTTGAACACCGCGTTCTGCTGTTGCTCCAGCACGTCCTGCACGCTGCGCGTCTGCGCCGATGCGCTGGCCTGTGCGCTTTGCGTGGTAGAGGCCGCCTGCGAGCTTTCCACCGTGCTGGTGCCGGCAACACTGGCTTCGGGGTTGCTGGGCTCGGCGGGGATGGGATTGGCCGTGGTCTTGCCGGCGAGGCGGGCTTGCAGCGCCTGCACTTGCATATCCAGCGCGCGCAACCTGCGCACTTCCTGTGCGTAGTTCACTTTCAGCATCTGCAATTGGCGAACCAGTTCCTGCACGTCGGCCTGGTTTTGCACGCTGTTCTGCGTGGCGTTCGCGCTGGCTTGCTGGGCAAATGCATCGGTGCCCAAGAAACATGTGCCGCTGCAAGCGATTGCGACGGCCATCAATGCCTTGCGCATAACGGTATTCCCCTGTCGATGTTGGAGCGTGGACGCGTTCAGCGATTGCCGCGATTCATGCCGAGCGACTGACCCAGCGCGTGCGCTAGCAGCGTGGTGTTGATGTTGCTTGATTGCGTCACCATGCTTACGACCATCTGGTTGGTCACGCTCTGGTTGTCCGCGGTCAGGGCGATGGTCTGGCCCAGGCCGCCGGGACGTATCCATTGCGAAGCCGTCCCCTGGCCGGCCACCGCCAGTGTGAGCCGGGCGCCGTCCTTGGAATAACTGGAAGATGCCGATGCGTCGCCGGCGCTCGCATAAAGATCGCTGGCGCCATTCGTTGCCGCCGTTGTCATCGCGGCCGCAGCATTGCCCTGGTTCTGGATGCTGAGCCGGGTGACGTTGGTGGCCACGTTGTTGTCACCGGCAATCTGCACGCTCTGGAGCATGCCGCTGACGTTGGCCAGTCCGGCGCTCTGCACGTTGCGGCTAATGGTTGCGGCCGAGGCCGGCAGTGCGTGATGGGCGGTAGTAATGGTGACGGTGGGAACGAAGTCAACCGTGGGCTGGTTCGGGTTCTTGCTGAAATCCATGCCCAGCGTCAGCGTGCCTTGCAATGTCTGCCCACGGTCGGTCTGCCAGGTGGAGACCATTTCCACGCCGAACCACAGCACCGCGTTGTCGTCGACGATGTAGCGGCCGCGCAGTTCCGCCAGTTCGTCGTCGGCCACTTCATGGAAGCCAGCAAGGCGCTGGCCGGTGTTTTCAGCGGCAAGTGCCTGCGCGCATCGGCATCCCATGGCGAGCGCGAGTGCCGTAACGGGCAGGAAGTGCTTGTGCATCGCGAAGTCCCTTAAAAAAGATCGGCATGCGTAAAGCCGAAATCAAGCAATTCGGCATCGGTGATGGCGCCGCCCTGGCGCGCGAACAGATTGCGTGCGCTCGGCCTGTCGACCGGTTTCAGCAGCACGGTATGGCGGTCGAAGTCGCTGCCGATCACCACGAACAGCACGTGCGAAGGCCAGGCCTGCATGAAATCGCCCAGCATCATGCTGAGGTTGCCAAGGATGGGATCGGCCAGCTCGACGCGATTGCCGTGCACCTGCTTAAGCACCACGAAATGCCGGTAGCCGCGCACGTCCATCAGCACGATGGCGGGCACGCGCAGGCTGCGCAGGCGCGCGACGTCAACGCGATAGCCGCGCCCGCGCATGCCCAGCGCCTCCACGTAATGCTTGATGTCCAGCATGGAAAAGCCGCGCTGGCGGACCAGCGCCGGGTCGGCCAAGCCCATCATGCCGTCGATGACGACGTTCTCGTCTACGTCCAGGTGATAGCCGTAGCGCAGGATCGTGGCGAGCGCCGCGGCGCCGCAGCTGTAGTCGGTGCGCTGGCGCACGATGTCGGCAAAACGCAGCGCCTGCATGCTTTCCACGCGGGCGACGTATGGTGCGCCGTTGGGCAGTACGTTTGCGAAGCTCACCTCGTCGGCATGCACGGACATGCCGGTACTGAGGATGGCGATCGCCGCCGCGGCCCCCCATGTCGACCTTACGCAACCCATGTCGTCACCCTTGCACTGAACATTCCCTGCGAAGAAAAGCCCGCGGCGTGCCACGGTGTCGCGCCATCATCGGTTCGACACGGCCAGCGACAGGCTGTTGACCTGCATGTTCTGCTCGCCAACTGCCTGGTTCACGCCGATGTTGCCGCTGGCATTGATGAAGGCGTTGCCATTCAATTGAGCAGTATTGGTGGTGTTTGCGTTGTTGGTGACGGTGTTGCCGGATGCTTGCTGGTCCAGCGACGCGACTGCGGTGGCGTAGGCGGCGTTTTGCACCTCGGCGATCGAGGTCTGATTGAGCTGCGTGTTGCCGTCGCCTGCCGCCTGGTTGACGCCAAGGTTGCCGGATGCGCTGCGGAAGGCGTTGTCCGCAATGGTGGCCTGCTCGGTCGGCCCATCGTTGGTGCTTGTGCTGGCGCTGTTCGATTGCACGGCGGCGGTTTCTGCATGTGCAGCGCCGCCGAAGGTAAAGGCGGCATCGTCCGATGCATTGCGTGCCACGCTGATGGCGAGCTGGTTGCCCTGCGCGTTGGCATTGCCGGATGCCTGGTTTACTCCCATGTTGCCCGAGACGTTGTCGCCGGCCTCGCCGCCCAGCGTGGAAAGATCATTGAGATTGACGCTGGCGGTATTGACGGCACTTGTGCCGGAAGATGCCTGCATGGCGTTCACGTGCGTGTCGCCGGTAGTCACGCCAGCATGCTTGTCCGAACCGTTCGACACGGCAGCGGCGAGACTGTTGCTTTGCGCATTTCCAAGGCCTGCCGCCTGGTTTACGCCAATGTTGCCGTTGGTGCCGGCCATGGCCTCCCCGGCCAGGGTGGCCGCCTGGGACGGCATAAAATAGATGCAGCCAAACATGGAGCAGATATCGCCGGCGCCGGTGCTGACAGTATCGTCCTGCAATGCCTGGCCCAGCGACGAGGTAGCCACCACGTTTGCAGCATTCCGCGCCGTGGCGATCGATAGCTGATTGAGCTGCTGATTGCCGCCGCCGCTCGCCTGGTTCAGGCCAAGGTTGCCCGAGGCATCGCGAAACGCGTTGTCTCCGATGTTCGCGGCGAGGGCACTGCCATTGTTCTGCTCCGCATCGGATGTGCTGGATTGCGTGGCGACGGTTTTCGCATGGGCGGAACCGACATCGCCCGATAGAGCCGAAGAAACCGCGATCGCGGCCTGGTTGCCCTGCAGGTTGAGGTCGCCGGATGACTGGTTTACTCCCACGTTCCCCGATACGCCGTAAGCGGCGTTGCCGTTGATGCTGGCGTTGCCGGCGGTGAGGCCGTAGAGGATGTCGTTCGCGCCGGACGAGGGCTGATTGGCGTGTGACCGCGCGGTTGCGGCGCCGTCGGAAGTGGCTTGCGCATTCGAGGACAGGCTCACTGCCAGGCTGTTGTCCTGCAGGTTTCCAAAGCCGGCCGACTGGTTCACGCCGAGGTTGCCGGTGGCGCCGGCGAGCGCATTATTGGCCAGATTGGCCGTGTCGCTCCCTTGGTTGAAGCCCTGCATCGGATATAAGGCCAGGCCATTCAAGACGTAATAGTTGGACGATGCCTGGTCCAGCGACGAGCTTGCCTTGGCCTGGTTCGCGTTTGGTGCAGTGGCGATTGAAAGCTGGTTGAGCTGCTCGCTGCCGCTACCGCTTGCCTGGTTCACGCCTACGTTGCCTGACACGTTCTGCAAGGCGTTGCCATCGATGGTGGCTGTGTTGAAGGTGCCAAAGCTTCCGGCCGAGTTGGACAGATTCGATTGCTGGGCGCCTGTCTTTGCGTTGACCGTTACGTTCCCGGTGTTCGAAGCGGCGGACAAGGCGGAGATCGTGGCCTGGTTGCCCTGCAGGTTGAAATCGCCGGATGATTGGTTCACCCCGGCGTTGCCTGACGCGCCATAGCCGAAGTTGCCGCTGATGCTGGCGTTGTTTTTGACCCCTTCATTGTCGTTTTCGCTATTGTCTGTCGATGCCTGCCTGCCCTGTGCAAGAGCGAACGAAGCGGGCGCCCCGTTGCCGTAGGCATCTTCACCCAAGGCGCCGGTGGCGTTGTTTGCCGCGTTCGACGACGCACTCACGGCAAAGTTGTTGCTCTGAATGTTTCCCAGCCCGGATACCTGATTCACACTGACGTTGCCGTTGGCGCCGGCAAACGCATCGTCGCTCAAGGTGGCTGTGTTGGTGCTGGGGGAAAACACTCCGTCCGAGTTGGTGTTGGCGATGACACCGCTGGATGAGGCTTGGCTCAGCCATGAGGCGGCCGAAGCTTGCGTGGCGTAGGGAGCGCTGGCGATCGAAAGCTGGTTGAGCTGCTCATTGCCGCTATTGGCCGCCTGGTTGACGCCCACATTGCCCGAGGCATTCTGGAAGGCGTTGCCGTTGATACTGGCTGTAGCGATGCCGACCTCGTTCAGGGCGGAAAGCCCTGTGCTCGATTGGGTGGCAACGGTTTTCGCAAGGGCGATGTCCCTACCGCTGCTTTCCGAGGTGGCGATGGCGGCTTGGTTGCCTTGGGCGTTGGCATCGCCGGCAGCCTGGTTCATGCCAATGTTTCCGGACGTACCGTTCGCAACGTTGCCACTTAGGTTGGCGCCGTCGGTAATGCCGGAAGGGATGTTCTCGCTATTGCCTGACAAAGCCTGTCTGGCTTGCGATACGGCGTTCGACTGGCCGCTGCCAGTACCCTGCGCGGCGGCATGCGATGCACCCAACGCAGCCATTACGGCCAATGCAAGCAACGTTCTTCTGAGATGAGCGTTCATGCTGTCCTCTCTCGATGGCGATGACGCGGTTATGGATGTGGCGGAGCCGGCGCGGACAACAGCAGCAGGTTGTCCGAGGCGTTGCCGGAGCCTGCCACCTGGTTGAGTTGCATCACGCCGTTGAATCCTTGCAGGGCCGATGGCTCGACGGCCGCGCTACGCGTGCCGCCGGCCTGCGCATGCGTACGCGACGCCGTTTGTTGCCGCGTCGATATGGAGACGGTGGCCGACAAGGTGTCGTCCGTCGTTTCGCGTATGCCTTGACCGCTCAGCTGTGCCGCTACCGCATTGAGCTGGGCGTTGCCGTTGCCGCCGGCCTGATTGATGGATGCGATGCCTTGGCCATTGGCATAGGCATGTGCGCCGATGATGGCGCTGGCATCCTGTGGTGTAGGGGACGTCGCATCGCCATCCGCGCGTTGCCGCGCCTGCAGCCGTACCGATGCATGTCCGCCGAGTGCGAAGGCGTGCAGGTTGGCCTGCTGGTTGCCGTCGCCTGCCGCCGTATTGACCGACGTGATGCCTTGCGTACCCGCCGCGACGTTGCCGCCGATGCTGTCGGTATCGAGATAAGCGAGCATCGCCGCATAGCTGTCGCGGCTCGCCGTTTGGGCGAAGGCGGCCGGCACGCTCGCTGCGAGCACGATGCTTAGCGTCCGGGCCGTGAGTGAGGAGATTCCCTTCATGGCGCGCCGCTCAGTGGTTCGCGCCAGGCAAGGGCATCTGCGATAACGCGCTGGTGACCTCGCTGCCGATATGGCGCGTGCCGTCCGCGATGGGGCCACCGACGGCTGGCGCATTCAACGCGGTGCTTGCGCTGTTACCGCCACGCCCGTTGCCGCCGACATCGTTGGTCCCCAATGCCGAGTGCAGGGCGCGTGGAAGACTGTTCGTAGCGGATATGCCGCCAGCGGCAGGCCCGGCATCCAGGGCGGCAATCTCCGCATCGCTGACTTCATCGCTGCCCGGCGCATGCGAGGGCAGGGACGCAGGCGACGCGTTGACCAGGAGTGCCGTGCCCGGCGCAGTCGGGGCGCGATCGGCCGGGCGCGTCGCCACATTGCGGATGACCACGATGTCGCCGGGCTGCGCGTTCTGGCCCATGCGCGCACCGTCGGCCACGGCCGGCGCGGGAAACCATCCACATAAACCTGCGCACGCGAACGCGGCGCGGAACAAGCTGCAACCATGCAAGAGTTGGCGCGTATCCATGGGGGAACCCCACCTATCCGTGTAGTGCACCTGATGGTTGCGTATTTATCTCTCTACCTGCGTCAAGGTAATGTTGAGAAATAAAGGAGGGGGGCGAAAAAATCGTTTGGTATGGGATTTGTGCAGGCAAGGGGGAAACGAGGACACAGACATCCATTCTCGCTTCCGCAAAATGTGGCGCGTCATTTCAGGGCATTTATAACAGGGGAGTTGATAATGAAGGTATTGCATGTCTGCTGCATGGCCATCGGCGCCCTGCTCGCAAGCCAGGCTTGGGCGGAGAGCTGCCACCTTGGCAAATACGGCACCTTGCCGGTGGAACTGATCGATGGACGCGCCACCACCGTGGTGAAGATCAACGGCAGCGATACGCACTTTGGCCTCGACACCGGGGCTTTCTATAACTTGATGTCGAAGGCCACGGCAGCGTCGCTGGGGCTCAGGCTGCAAGGCTTTCCCTTTGACTTTCGTCTTGGCGGTATCGGCGGCAGCACGGATGCCGAGTACACCGTCGTCAAGGAATTCGGCGTGCTCGATACGACGCTTCACAACATTGACTTCATTGTCGGCGGTACGGATGCGGGCTATGGCTGGTTGGGCGCCAACGTGCTGGACGCGGCCGATCTGGAGCTCGACCTGGCGCATGGCAAGGCGACGTTGTTCAAAGCGGAACACTGCAAGAAGGTTGCGCTGGCCTATTGGACCAAGAACGGCGGCTACGAAGTTGCGGATCTGGAACCCTCCGGCAGCCAGGCCGATCGGCGCACCTTTGTCAATGTGACGATAAACGGCAAACACGTGCGCGCGCTGCTCGACTCGGGTGCGCCGGCTACCTTGATCACCCGCAGCACCGCAGAGCGGGCCGGCATCGATCTGAACGGGCCGGAAGCCAAGGTTGCCAGTAGCACCTACGGCCTTGGCGCCAAGCGGTTCAAGACATGGACCGTGCCCGTCGATGCATTCTCGGTCGGCACGGAAACCATTCATCACAGCCAGATGCTGGTCATGGATGGCGACATCGGCGACAACAACACCGGCATGCTGCTCGGCCTGGATTTCATCCTTGCCCATCACATGTTCATCGCCAACAGCCAGGACAGGCTCTACTTCACCTACAACGGCGGCCGCGTGTTCGCCCTTGCCGATGCGCCCAGCGATGGCGGCAACGCCGGCGCAAGTTCCGCTGCGGACGGTGCGCCCAAGACCGCCAGCGATTACGCGCTGCGCGGCGACGCCGATCTGTCCCGCGGCGAACCGAAGGCTGCGATAGCCGATCTGGACGAAGCGATCCGCATGGCGCCCGATCAAGCCGCCTACTATGCGGCCCGAGCGCGCGCGCATCTGGCGAACAAGGAGCCGGATGCGGCGCTTCCCGATCTGGACAAATCGTTGAGCCTGGATCCGAAGAACGTCGACACTTTGTTGCTGCGCGCCGAATTTCGGTTCAGTCACAAAGACCGCGACGGTGCCTTGGCCGATGTGAAGGCGGCAGGCAGCTTGGCCCCGGCCGGCTCGTCGCAAGCCAGTTCGGTTGCCGGCTTTTACCTGCAGCTCGATCAACCTGCTGCAGCGCTTCCGCTGCTTGATGACTGGATTCGCCTGCATAGCGCCGATGCCTTGCTTGGCGCCGCGCTCAACGAACGCTGCTGGGCGCGCGCCCTGAGCAACCAGATGCTGGACGACGCCGTGAAGGATTGCCGCAAGGCGATCAGGCGCGATGGCGACAATCCGGCCTATCTCGACAGTCTCGGCTTGGCGGAGTTGCGGCTGGGGCACTATCCCGAAGCGATCAAGGCCTACGAGCAGGCCCTCGCGCAGACGCCGCATTCGGCCTGGCCACGCTACGGCCTGGGCCTGGCGGAACTGCGCAGCGGCCAGATGGATGCGGGCCGTGCCGATCTGGCGGCTGCGCGCAAGCTCGATCCAGACATCGAGGCGCGCGCTGCAAGGTATGGATTGACGGCGTCGGGATCGTAGCGGGCTAGCGCTGCGTCGCCAGCTCGACACTGCGCGGCGCGGCCAGGCCGCCGTAATGCGTGTCGATGCGGCGAAGCAGGCGCAAGGCTTGCTGCGTCTTGCCGCTTTGCATCCACTGCTGCGCTTGATCGAGCTGCGTGTCGAGCGCTTGCGCCAGGCGGCTACGGCAAGCCTCGAGCTTGTCCGGCGCTGGCGGGCGATGCTGTTCGAGCAGGGCCAGCGCATGTTCCAGCGCAGGCGGCTCGGCCAGTTCATGGCCGAGCCACGGCATGGTGACAGTCGCGACATCGGTGATGCACCACTCGGGCAGGGAATGGCGGCTTTCGCTATCCATGTCCAGATGAAAGCGATCCTGCTCGCCGGTGAGATAGATCAGTCGGCTGGAAGCCTGGAATTGTTCCAGCAGAGGCTTGGGCGGCGGTGGAATGGCATCGCCGATCGGGTCGCTGCCGGCATCGAGCAAGGCGCCGTGGAACAGGTCCGGATAGCCCAGCGCCAAGCGCATGGCCATGCGCGAGCCCCCGGAGAAGCCGCTGACATAGACCCGTTGCGGATTGACGTGGTAGAGCGCCATCACATTGGTCGCAGCGAGCACGGCGAGCGCCGCGCGCCGGTCGAACGCGCTGGCGTCATTACCGGAGTTGGCCGCGGTAACCAGGATGATGCCGCGGCGTTCCAGCATTCCCATCCAGCGTGACGGCACTTCGGCCTGATCCCATGGTGGTATGAAGACCAGCAGCGCATAGCCGTTCGGCGGTTCCCTGGCCGGCACATACATCGTGAAGCGTTCCTGCTTGAGCGAAAGGGTTGGTTTGCGGCCGACATCAGCGGCAGCATGCTCTTGCATGCGCAAGGCATCGAATGGACTCATCAGGCGACGAGCGAGTTCGCCGCCGCTGGCTAGATCGCTGTCATGTGCAAACACCACGTCTTTAAGCAAGCCGGTGGTGGCTGCTGCTGCGGCCGAGCAGGACAGTAAAGAAACGAGGGCTAGCACCAGGCCGGACCGGTTCATGGCGGCAGGCTAGCATGACCGCCGGAGGTTGGCGGTGAGGCGACGCCGAAGCCCAACATGGCCTTCTGCATGGCGACGTTGGGGTTACGGGCTGCGTCAGCAGCCCGCCCTCCGGGCCATTCGCTACGCGAATGTTCGCTTCGGCATCCTGCCTGCGCAGTCGCATGCGCTCACCGCCAACGCGCTTCGATGTTGGCTCAAGGGTAATGGCACTAACTTAAGCGTCATTGCTCCATGGCTTGCCGCGATTTGCTCCCTCCCCTGCGACAGTAGGGGAGGGTGTGCATCGTGGCGAGTGTCAAGTTATACCGACTTGTCACGCTGTTGGACGCAGCTCATCTCCATGCGCAGAAACAGCGTTGTCCGCACAGCGTCCGGACGATGCGGGCCACTGTCCGCGGACATCTTCACTTAGGTCGTGTTCTCTCGAAAAAGGGCGCCGCCATGCGGTTTTTCAAGCATCGACGCCGTTGGCATCAGCTTTGCAACGCCTAGCTCGAAAGCCTCAATCATCCATCGAACGGAGAACCGCCATGAAATTCGAAACCCTGATGCTCAACAGCTTGTTCGCCGCCTGTGTTGCGATCTGCGTGTCGACGCTGGTGGCGATGCTGGCCTGAGCCGCAGCCAAGGATTCCATCCATTCATGCGTCCGCAGGTGGTGCCTTCGCACGCGATCGACGCAACGAAACAGGTACCGACTTGTACGTCGGTGTGCCCGATTCGGCATCGAAGCTGTCGAGCCCGACCAGGCAATTGCCTTCCGGGTAGTAGATCGCCACCGTGCCGGCGGCGATGGGGTAGGCCACGGCGACGAAACCGCGCACCGCACGGGTGTTGCCGCGGGTGTCGGCCGCATGCGGCCCGACCACTTCCACGTCGATGCGGTCACCGTGCTTGAGTCCGCTGGCTTTCAGGTCATCCGCATTGGCGAACACCACGTCGCGGCGACCGGTAATGCCGCGGTAACGATCGTTCAAGCTGTAGATGGTGGTGTTGTACTGGTCGTGCGAGCGGATGGTGGTGAGTTTCAGATGCTTCGCGGGAAGCGCGGGATCTTCATCGAGGCCGCGTGCCACCAGAAAGTTCGCCTTGCCATTGGGCGTCGCCCATTTTCCCTCGGAGGCGGCAATGTAGAGCCGGAAGCCGCCAGGTTGGCGGACGCGCTGGTTGAAGTTTGCGAAATCGGGATACACGATCTGGATCTTCTCGCGGATGCGATCGTAGTTGGCCACCAACGCATCCCAGTCGACGCGCGTATGGGGCAGGGTCGCCTTGGCGATATGCGCGACGATCCACGGTTCCGAGCGCAGGTGTTCGGAAGCGGGTTCCAGTTCGCCCGCCGAGGCGTGCACCATCGACATGGAGTCTTCCACGGTGATGGATTGCGGGCCTTCGGCCTGTATGTCGAGCTCGGTGCGTCCCAGGCACGGCAGGATGATCGACTGCTTGCCGATGATCAGGTGCGAGCGGTTGAGCTTGGTGGTGATGTGCACGGCCAGGTCGAGATGGCGCATCGCCGCGAAAGTGGCTTCTGGATCGGACATCGCCACGGCAAGATTGCCGCCCAGGCTGATCAGTACTTTGGACTTGCCGTCGCGGATGGCCTGGATGGCGCGCACGGCATCGTGGCCATGTTCCCTGGGCGCGGTGAAGCCAAAGGCGCGTTCGATGCCGGCGATCAGCGCATCATTGGGTTTTTCGGTAATGCCGACCGTGCGGTTGCCTTGCACGTTGGAATGGCCGCGCAGCGGGCAGATGCCGGCACCTTGGCGCCCGATGTTTCCACGCAACAGCAGCAGGTTGGCAATTTGCTGCACGTTCTCCGTGCCATGCGCGTGCTGGGTGATGCCCATGCCATAACACACGATGACCTTGTTCGCCTGGCTGTAGACCTTGGCGATGGCCTCGATCTCTTCGCGCGACAGTCCTGACCTGGCGACAATCGCCTCCCACGAAGTCGCATCGATGTCGGCACGCAGCGCATCGATGCCGGCGGTGTGCTCGCGGATGAAGGCATGATCGAGCACGCCGGCCTCAGCGTTGCCGGTGGCGTTGGCATCGGTCTCGAACAGCCACTTCATCATGCCTTTCAGCATGGCCAGGTCGCCGCCGGACTTGATCTGGTAATACGTGGAAGCAATCGGCGTAGCCTGGCCGGTCACCATTTCCAGCGGGTCCTGTGGCGAGGTGAAGCGTTCCAGCCCGCGTTCCGGCAAGGGGTTGATCGCAATGATAGGCACGCCGCGCTTGGACACTTCGCGCAAGGTGGCGAGCATGCGCGGATGATTGGTGCCGGGGTTGTGCCCAATGCAGAACAGCGCATCGCAATGCTCGAAGTCGTCCAGCGTGACCGTGCCCTTGCCCACGCCGATGGCGTGCGGCAGGCCGACGCTGGTGGCTTCGTGGCACATGTTCGAGCAATCCGGAAAATTGTTCGAACCGTATTCGCGCACGAAGATCTGATACAGGAACGCCGCTTCGTTGGAGGCGCGGCCGGAGGTGTAGAACTCCGCCATGCGCGGATCGGGCAGGGCGCGCAGCGCCTGGCCGATACGTTCCATCGCGTCGCTCCATTCAACGGCGACATAGGTATCCGTGTTGGCGTCGTACGCCATGGGATGCGTGATGCGGCCCAGGTTTTCCAGCGCATAGTCGCTGAGGTTCCATAGCGACGTCACCGTGTTGGCGGCGAAGAATTCCGGCTTCACGCGCTTTGCCGTGGCTTCCCACGAAACAGCCTTGGCGCCGTTTTCGCAGAACTCGAAGGAGCTGGTGTGCTTGGGGTCGGGCCATGCACAGCCCGGGCAATCGAAACCTGCCGGCTGGTTGACGCGACGCAGGGCCGATGTTTCGCGGCCGATCGCCATCTGCCCGTTGATGGCCTTGGCGACTGCGCGCAATGCGCCCCAGCCGCCGGCGGCGCCGTCATATTTGCTTACGCCCGGGATCTTGGTTTTGCCGGTCATGATGAGGGTCTCGGTCAGTGTTGCGGCGTCGGTTGGGTGGATGAAGCGTAACCCAGCCTGGAGGTGCCCGGTGCTGGCGGAAAATGCAAGCTGAAACGCGTAAGCCCCCTTTCGCTTTGCACCGACACCGTGCCGCCATGCAGCTCCATGATGCTTTTCACGATCGACAATCCCAATCCGGTCGAACTGGCCGAATCGCTGCGTGCCCGGTCCGCGCGATAGAAGCGATCGAATAATTTGTCCAGGTGCTCCGGGTCGATGCTGCGCCCCGGATTCTCCACACTGACTTCGACGGCGTTGCCGGTATCTGCAGCGCGCAAGCGGATCGTCTCGCCGGAGGGCGTATACCGCAGCGCATTGGACAATAGATTGCTCACTGCACGGCGGAACAGATCGCGATCGGCGAGGACGGTAGCCGTCGCATCCACGACGATCGTCACCTCGGCTTCGGCAGAAAGCCCTTCGAAGTAATCCGCGATGCGCTGAAGCTCCTGCACCGTATCCAGTTCCATGCGCTGCATGGCGAATTGCGGGCTTTCGGCGCGGGCCAGGAACAGCACGCTTTCGATGGTGCGGCTGACGCGGTCGCATTCCTCGATATTGGAGCCGAGCAAGGCTTCGTATTCGGCAATGGAACGTTGACGGTTCAACGCCACTTCGTTGGCGCCGCGCAGGTTGCCGATCGGGGTGCGCAGGTCGTGGGCCAGGTCCACCGTAAACTGCCAGACGCGCGCAAAGCCCTGTTCCAGCCGCGCGAGCATGTCGTTCAACGAGGTGGCCAGCGCAAGCAGTTCGGTTGGCGCATCTTGCAAGGGCATGCGCGTGCTCAGGCGCTGGGCGGTAATGGCGGCCGCGCTTTCGGCCATCGTCCGCAGCGGGCGCAGTGCGCGGCGTACTAGCAGGTAGCTCAGCAAGACCGCCACCAGCAGGCCGGTCAGCAGGGACAGCGACACATCGCTGCGGTACTTGGCAAGCAAGGCCGTGCGGTCCGCCAGCGAGCGTGCCACGGCGATGGTCACGGGTTCGCCATCCTTGAGCGTGGCCGCGGTGGCCACGCCGCGTATTTCGTCGCCGTTGCGGTCCTTCCACGATTGGATGCTGTCGGGGACGATGCGCTGGTCTGCCGGCACCTGCGGCTGGGTGGGCAACGGATAGTCAAGGGGGACATGATCGATCAGTACCCGTCCGTTGCGATCGATCACGCGCAGGCCGTTGGCGTTGTCGCCCAGCACCAGCGCGATCAATCGATCCTTGTGTGCGACGACGTCATCCGGCGATTGCAGTTCTTCGGCCAGCCTGCGCAGATGCCGCGCATCCAGCATGATGTTGGTCTGGTCATGGATGTAGACCCGCCGGGAGACCGCCTTGAACAACAGCAGGCCCACCACGCTGAAGCAGGCCACCGTGATCACCACGAAGGTAATGATGAGCCGCGCAGTGAGCGAGAGGCGCATCACTCGTCCCCGTGTTCGAGGTCGAGCACGTAACCCATGCCGCGCACGGTGTGGATCAGCTTTACGTCAAAGCCTTCGTCGATCTTCGTGCGCAGCCGGCGGATCGCCACTTCCACCACGTTGGTGTCGCTGTCGAAATTCATGTCCCACACGTAGGAGGCGATCTGGGTGCGGCTCAGCACTTCGCCGCGGCGGCGGGCAAGCAGTTGCAGCAGCGAGAATTCGCGCGGCGTGAGTTCGATGCGCTGGCCGCCGCGCCGCACACGCCGGCGAATGGCGTCGATTTCCAGGTCGCCGATGTGCATGTGCTCCACGTCCCTTGGCGGCCCGCGGCGCAGCAGGGTGCGGATGCGCGCCAGCAGTTCCACGAAGGCGAAGGGCTTGACCAGGTAATCGTCGGCGCCCAGTTCCAGGCCGCGAACGCGCTCTTCCAGCTCGTCCATCGCAGTGAGGAACAGCACCGGCGTATCGCGCTTGGCGCGCAGGCGCTTCAACACCTCCCAGCCATCCATGCCCGGCAGCATGATGTCGAGCACGATCAGGGCATAGTCTTCTTCCAGTGCGTGGTGCAGGCCGTCGATGCCGTTGGTGGCGATGTCGACGGCAAAGCCGGATTCCTCGAGACCTTTTTTCAGGTACTCGCCGGCCTTTTTTTCATCTTCGACTACGAGCAGGCGCATGCAGGTTCTCGCCTTAGGGTTGGGCAGATCATAGTCGTATGCGCCGGGCGTCGCGATTACAAAATCGTCAGGCACTCGTCAGTACCCGGCAAGCACCCGGTATCTAGCCTTGAGCCATCCTCCACTCAAGGCCGGCTGGGCCGGCAAGGGTCCGATATGTGGATCGTTCACCTGGCGCTGCGCCGACCGTACACCTTCGTCGTGCTGGCCCTGCTGCTCTTCATCATCGGCCCGCTGATGATCCTGCGCACGCCGACGGACATCTTCCCCAATATCAATATCCCGGTGCTCAGCATCGTGTGGAACTACAACGGGTTTTCGGCCGATGACATGGCCAACCGGATCACCACGCCGTTCGAGCGCGCGCTCACCTCCGACGTGGACAACATCGAGCATGTCGAATCGCAGACCGTCAACGGCACGGCGGTCATCAAGGTGTATTTCCACCAGGGCGCGGATATCAATCGCGCCATCGCCGAGGCGGTATCCAGCGCACAGTCGATCATCCGCGTGCTGCCGCCCGGCACCTTGCCGCCGCTGGTGATCTCCTACAACGCATCCACCGTGCCGATTCTGCAACTGGCCTTGTCCAGCAAGACGCTGTCCGAGCAGCAGCTGTACGACCTGGGCAACAACTTCATCCGCACGCAGCTGGCCACGGTGCAGGGTGCGGCGGTGCCGCTGCCGTTCGGTGGCAAGGTACGGCAGGTGGTGGTGGACATCAATGCGCAAGCCATGCAGGCGCGCGGGCTGTCGCCGCTCGACGTGGTCAATGCCGTCAATGCGCAGAACCTGATCCTGCCTGGCGGCACGGCGAAGATCGGTACGCGGGAATACAACGTCAGCATGAACGGCAGCCCGGCCAGCGTGGCGGAACTCAACAACGTGCCCGTGTCGGCCACGCCGGGCGGCGTGATCTATCTGCGCGACGTGGCCACAGTGCGCGATGGTTTTGCGCCGCAGACCAATATCGTGCGCGTCGACGGCACGCGCTCGGCGCTGTTGCAGGTGGAAAAGAGCGGTGATGCGTCGACGCTGGACATCATCCGGAACGTGAAGGACCTGCTGCCGAAAATCGCCACCGGTTTGCCGAAGGCGCTTCAGATCAAGCCGGTCTCCGATCAGTCGATCTTCGTCAGTTCCGCCGTGGCCGGCGTGGTGCGCGAGGGCGTGATCGCCGCCGGACTCACCGCGCTGATGATCCTGCTGTTCCTGGGCAGTTGGCGCGCGACACTGATCATCGCCATCACCATTCCGCTGGCGGTGATCACCTCGTTGATCGTGCTTTCAGCCCTGGGCCAGACCATCAACATCATGACGCTGGGCGGCCTGGCCTTGGCGGTGGGCATTCTGGTGGACGATGCCACGGTGGCGATCGAGGCGATCAGCCATCACCGCGAACTGGGTGAAAACCTGATGGACGCGATCATCAAGGCGTCGGCGCAGATCGCCTTGCCCACGCTGGTGTCGACGCTCTCCATCTGCATCGTGTTCCTGCCGATGTTCCTGCTGTCGGGCGTGGCGCGCTACCTGTTCGTGCCGCTGGCGGAAGCGGTGGTGTTCGCCATGCTGGCCTCCTATGTCTTTTCGCGCACGCTGATTCCCACCCTGGCGATGTACATGCTCAAGTACGAGCAGCCTGGCGGGCAGGGCGGAGCCGGACGCTTCCAGGCGCTGCGCAGTTTCCAGCAGCGCTTCGAGCGTGGTTTCGAATCCCTGCATGGCAAATACCGGAACGCATTGCAGATGGCCATCGCGCAGCCCAGGCGCGTGGCCACGATCTTTGCCGTCGCCTGCGGCGCCTCGCTGTTGCTGTTGCCGTTGCTGGGGCGCGATTTCTTTCCCGCTTCCGATACCGGCGAAATACGGCTGCATCTGCGCGCGCAAACCGGCACCCGCATCGAACAGACCGCACGCCTGGTGGATGAGGTGGAACAGCATATCCGCACGCTGATTCCGGCGTCGCAGCTGGACACGGTGCTGGACAACATCGGCCTGCCGGTCAGCGGCATCAATCTCACGTACGACTCCTCGCTGCCGGTGGGCTCGTCCGACGCGGACATCCTGGTCAGCCTGAAGGCCGGCCATGAACCCACCGCGCGCTACGTCACGTTGCTGCGCGATCGCCTCAACCAGGATTTCCCCGGCATTACATTCTCCTTTCTGCCGGCGGACATCATCAGCCAGACATTGGATTTCGGCCTGCCGGCGCCCATCGACGTGCAGATCGTCGGCAAGGACAGCGCCGGCAATCGCCAGGTCGCGGAGGATTTGCTGCGCTCGTTGCGACATGTGCCGGGCCTGGTCGATCCGCGCATCCAGCAGCCAAACGATGCGCCGTCGATCAACGTCAACGTCGACCGCGTCAAGGCGCTCGAGGCCGGCTTCCAGCAACGCACCATCGCGCAGGATCTGCTGATCGCGCTTTCGGGCAGTTCGCAGACGTCGCCGAATTTCTGGCTCAATCCCAAGAACGGCGTGAGCTATCCGGTGCTGACACAGGCGCCGCAGTACACCATCGATTCGCTGCAGGCGCTGGGCAATATTCCGCTCAGCACCGGCAACGGCGCGCAAGGTCTGCCGCCGATACTCAGCTCGTTCAGCAGCTTGTCGCGCACGGCGCAGGATGCGGTGGTGTCGCACTACAACGTGCAACCGGTGATCGATCTGTTTGCCGGCGTGCAGGGGCGTGATCTTGGCTCTGTCTCAAGCGATGTGCAGAAGCTGGTGAAGCAAGCCGAAACGCGGCTGCCGCCCGGTTCCAGCATCGTGCTGCGCGGCGTGGTGCAGACCATGCAGTCCTCGTTCCAGGGCTTGTTGTTCGGACTGCTGTTCGCGGTGCTGCTGGTGTACGCGCTGATGGTGGTGAACTTCCAGTCGTGGACGGATCCGCTGGTGATCATCAGCGGATTGCCGGGCGCGCTGGCGGGCATCGCCTGGATGCTGTACGTCACGCATACCACGGTGAGCGTGCCGGCGTTGACGGGCGCGATCATGTGCGTGGGCATCGCTACCGCCAATAGCATCCTGGTGGTGAGCTTTGCGCGCGAACGCCTGGCGGCGGGCGCATCGCCGATCGACGCCGCTTTCGATGCAGGCAGTACCCGTTTCCGCCCCGTGCTGATGACGGCGCTGGCGATGCTGATCGGCATGCTGCCGATGGCGCTGGGCCTGGGCGATGGTGGCGAACAGAACGCGCCGCTGGGGCGCGCCGTGATCGGCGGCCTCGTGTTCGGCACCGTCGCCACGCTGGTGTTCGTACCAACGGTCTTTGCCGCCGTGCATCAGTGGCTGCGTGCGCGCCAGGCTGCGCCCGGCGATGAATCAACCCTTTCCTTATCTTCTTCGGTTTGATGGGAGCCGAGCCATGCATCGTTCCAAACTGATCATCGTGCTGGTTGCCGTAGCCGTTTGCGCGGCGCTGGCCGTCGGCGGCCTGCCGCGCCTGGCGGCGCGCGACAAGCTTGCGCAGCAAACGGCAAGCTTGAGCAAGCCCACCGTGTCCGTAACGACGCCCATGCGCGCAGCGGCGCAGCAGATGCTGATGCTGCCGGGCGATATCCAGGCGTATCAGCGCGCTGCCATCTATGCGCGCACTAGCGGCTATTTGAAAGCCTGGCACGCCGACATCGGCACGCATGTGCGCAGCGGCCAACTGCTGGCGGAGATCGATGCGCCGGAAGTGGATGCGCAACTCGAACAGGCGCGCTCGGATGCGGCGATGGCATCGGCCAACTATCAGATCGCCAAGGTCACCGCGGATCGCTGGGCGGACCTGCTCGCCAAGAACGCTGTGTCGAAGCAATCCGCCCAGGAAAACATGAGCATCATGAAGGCCAAGCAGGCCACGCTAGCCGCCGCGCTCGCCAACGTGCGGCGGCTGGAGCAGTTGCAGTCGTACGAAAAAGTGTATGCCCCGTTCGACGGCGTGATCACGGCGCGCAACGTGGACGTCGGCGCATTGATCGATGCGGGCAACACCGGCCAGCCGGCGGCCTTGTTCGAGCTGGCGGAAACCGACCGCCTGCGCATTTTTGCCAACGTACCGCAGGACGATGCGCCTTATGTCGTGCCCGGCACGAAGGCGCAGCTGAGCTTGTCACAGTTTCCCGGCCGTACCTTCGCCGGCAGCGTGGCACGCACCTCCGGCGCGATCGATCCCCGCACTCGCACGCTGCGTGTGGAAGTGGACCTGGACAATCCCGATGGCACGCTGCTGCCCGGTGCGTTTGCCCAGCTCAGCCTGGCGCTTACCCATGCCGACCCGGGGCTTTCACTGCCGGCAAACGTCCTGCTGTTTCGCCCGCATGGCGTACAGGTGGCGGTGGTCGATGCGCGCGGCGTGGTGAGCCTGCGCACGATCACGCTGGGCCGCGACTTCGGCACGCGCGTGGAAATCCGCAGCGGGTTGCAAGGCAACGAGCGGGTGGTGGTGAACCCCAGCGACGCCATCAGTGCGGGGCAGGCGGTGCGTATCAATCCGCATCCGGCCACGTCGGCGTGATGGGGGTTGCCATGCATACACGTCACTATTCCATGAAGTTTGCCAGCCTGTTGATGGCGGCGCTTGGCGCAGCAGCGATGTCGGGTTGTACGCCTGGCCCGGCCTATGTACGGCCAGCCGTCAACGTGCCGGCCCAGTACAAGGAAGCTGCGCCGCCGCCCGGCTGGGTCGCTGCCCAACCGGCCGACGCAGCGGACCGCGGCGAGTGGTGGAAAGTATTCGGCGATCCCACGCTGGACGAACTGGAAGCACGCGTCGACGTGGGCAACCAGGACATCCAGCAAAGCCTGGCCGACCTGCGGCAGGCGCGCGCGATGGTCGACGTGGCGGGCGCATCGTATTTTCCGCAAGTCACCGCGGGTGCCGATGCCACTATCAATCACACCTCCAAGGATGTCGTAGGACGTTCGCTGGCCGGGCGCACCGTGCAGGATTACGGCGCGGGCGTCACGGCATCGTGGGAACCGGATCTGTTCGACCGCGTGGGGCATGCCGTCGATGCAGCGAAAGCACGCGCGCAGGCCAGCGAAGCGGATCTGGCCTCGATGCGCTTGAGCATGCATGCCGAGCTGGCGCTCGATTACGTGGACTTGCGCCAGATCGATGTGGAAGCCGCCCTGCTGAAGCAGCTGGTGGACAACTACGTGCAGGCCAGGAACCTGGTGCGCACGCAGTTCGACGGTGGCATCGCTTCGGAGTCGGAACTGGAGCAGGCGCAGACGCAACTGCAGGCGGCCAAGGCGCAAATGATCGACCTGGGCGAAGCACGTGCGCTGCGCGAGCATGCGATTGCCGTGTTGATGGGTGTGCCGCCGGCGAATTTCAGCGTACCGCCGGCCAATGACATCCTGCCGCTGCCAAACATTCCCGCGGGCGTACCTTCCACCTTGCTGCAACGCCGTCCCGATATCGCCGCGGCGGAACGTCGCGTGGCCGCGGCCAATGCCGACGTGGGCGAGGCGACGTCGGCGTTCTTTCCCGACCTGGTGCTGTCGGCCACCGGCGGCTTGGAAGCGTCGCATTTTGCGCAATGGGCGATGCTGCCCAGCCGTTTCTGGGCGATCGGTCCCGCCCTGGTCGGCACCTTGTTCGATGGCGGCCGCCGCCATGCGGCCTTGTCCGCGGCGCAAGCCAAGCGCGATGCAGCGGCGGCTGCGTATCGGCAGACCGTGTTGAGTGCGTTCCAGGACGTGGAAGACAACCTGGCTTCGCTGCATGTGCTGGCAGATGAAGCGGTGGCGCAGCAGCGTGCGGTGGATGCTTCCTCGCGCGCCGCCGCCCTGGCGATGGTTCGCTACCAGGATGGCGCCACCGATTATCTTGAAGTGGTGACGACGCAGAGCGTGAACCTTGCGCAGACGCGTGCGCTGGTGGAGTTGTCGCGCCGGCGGTTTGCGGCGGATGTCAGGTTGATCAAGGCGCTTGGCGGGACTTGGTAGGCGGTGAGCCCCGGATCAAGTCCGGGGCTCACCGCCTACCTGCGCGCTCCGATTTCGGCTTAAGGGCAATGGCACTAACTTAAGCGTGCACGCCTCGCTCGCCAGGATGCGTCCCCTCCCCTGCGAAGTAGGGGAGGGCTAGGGTGGGGTGCGAGCGCAGCGAGCGGAACCAGACGTCGCCGCCATGTGTGTCTTGCTATCAGAAGTCATGGCGACATTCGGCTGCACGCTAAAGCACAAGCAACCCCACCCCAGCCCTCCCCTACTGTCGCAGGGGAGGGGGCGCATCGTGGCGAGTATCAAGTTGTACCGACTTATCGCGCTGTTCAAACCTGCGCTATTCCCAATGGCACTAACTTAAGCGTGTATCTTGTGCGCGTCGGTTAGAACCGCTCCCCCACCATCTCCTCGCTCTTCGCCCACAGCGCTTTTGCACGTTCCGCATCCAGCGCATAAGGCCGTACGCCTCCGCTTGCCAGGTTTTCTTCTGCATGGGTCAGCAGTTCGGCCACGTGGCAGTCTTCGCAATAGCGTCCACCCACTTCGTCCGCACTTGCGACGGCGGCGGCCCATACCGTGGTGGCCGCGCCTTGCTCGACCGTCCTCCACTGAAACGGCGGCTTGCCGGCCGCCTGGTTCTGCTTGTTGACCTCGTCGACGCGCTGTTGCAGGAACGCCTCATCCATATGCCGCGTCAATTCGGTCCGGATGCCGCCGGGATGCACCGCTGTTGCGCGAATGCCGTTTTGCCTGTGGCGGCGATCGAATTCCACGGCGAACAGCACGTTCGCGGTTTTCGAGCGGCCATACGCGCCGAATTCGGTATACGGCGTGCGCTCGAAGTTGGGATCGTCCAGATCCACATCCGAATAACGATGGCCGGCCGAAGAGAGATTCACCAGGCGGCTGCCATGCTTCATCAACGATGCCATGCGATTGACGAAGACAAAGTGGCCCAGATGATTCGTGCCGAACTGCATTTCGAAACCATCCACGGTCTTGCCGAACGGGCAGGCCATGATGCCTGCGTTGGCGATCACCAGGTCGAAAGCATCGCCCTGCGCCAACAGCTGGCCGGCGCAGCGGCGCACGCTTGCCAGCGAGGCCAGGTCGAGTTCGATCAGGCTGAGGCCGCCGGTGCCTTTCGCGTCGGCAAGCACACGCTGTGTCGCGGCCTTTGCCTTGGCGACGTCGCGCACCGCACCGACGACATGCGCGCCGTGCGCCGCCAGCGATCGTGCCGTTTCCACGCCCAGTCCGGCCGATACGCCGGTAATCAACACACGCTTGCCGCTTAGGTCGACGCCTTCCAGAACGTCGTCGGTGGTCGAGCTTGCTCCAAATGACTTGCTCATCGTTGCCTCATGGGTTGTTGCCTGCGGGCCGGGATTGGCTGCCGCGACGTCGGTGGGACCGGTTATGATTCGCATAACCGGAGATATCCTCCGTATATTTTATGCGGAGGCATCCTCCGTTTTTCAAGGGGCGCCCATGACCAAGCCGGAAAAAGCCGTAAAACCAACGCGTAAGCCTCGTGCCGACGCCGAGCGCAACCGCCTCCGGCTGATGGAAGTGGCCAAGGCGGCGTTCGCGGAGCAGGGCGCCGATGCGAGCCTGGACGAGATCGCCCGCCGCGCCGAAGTGGGCATCGGCACGCTGTACCGGCACTTCCCCACCCGCGACGCGATCCTGGAGGCGATCTACCGCCAGGAAGCCGAACAGCTCGGCGCGGCCGCGGCGGCCTTGCTCGAAAAGAAGCAACCGGTCGACGCGTTGCGCGCATGGATGCGCTTGTTCGTCGATTACGTGGCGACCAAGAAGCTGGTGCTGCCGGCGCTCAACGCGTTGACCGGCGATACCTCGGAACTGCGGGCGTACTCCTCCGCGCATATACGCGGCGCGGCCGACCTGCTGGTGAAGCGCGCCATCAAGCACGGCGACATCCGCAAGGATGCGCAGGCGATGGACCTTCTCTACGCGCTGTTCGGCTTCGCCAACATCGACAACCAGCCCGACCTGGTGCCGCGCGCGCACCGCTTGATCGACATTCTTATCGCCGGGCTGCGCAAGTAGGAGCATTCCTCGCAAAGCATGCCAAGCGGGGCGCCAAGGAACGTTCCCGCAAGCCGGCACCATGACCTTGGTCATATGTGCAGACTTGTCATCAAGTATTAGTGTTGGCCCAACGGGACAGCGGACTGAAAAGCGTATAGGCGTCCAAACCGAAGTGAAGGACGCGTATACGCCTTTTTTAGCTCGCTGATTTGAATCGATCTAAATGCTTGATTTCAGCGACAAGGGCAAGGCCGGCATGGTTTTTACTTGGCAGCAGGGCAGTGCGCGAGTTTCAGTTTCCGGTCGGCGCTTCGCAATGTTTTGCGCAGGCGCTTTGTTGGCCATCGCCCATGGCGGCGCCATGGCGCAAGCCAGTGGCGATGCCGCCAAGGTCAATCCGCTGATCGGCAGCAGCAACGGCGGCAATACCTATCCGGGCGCGGTGATGCCGTTCGGCATGCTGCAGTGGAGCCCGGAAAATACGCGCGGCAAGCACGTGCGCACCGCATCGCCCAGCGGTTACCAGTACGACGCCAAACGCATGCGCGGCTTCAGCCTCACGCATCTGTCGGGTGCGGGTTGCGCAGGCGCAAGCGGCGACGTGCCGATAATGCCGGTGACCGTACCGGTGACGACGTCGCCCAGCACGGATCTGAGCGATGAGCGTTATGCCGCCGCCTTCCGTCACCAGGACGAGCACGCCACGCCGGGCACATATCAGGTGAAGCTCGCCAATGGCGTGGAGGTGACGCTGGCCGCGGCCACGCGCAGCGGCATGGCAAGCTTTGATTTTCCGCAGCATCAACCGGCCAACCTGCTGATACGCACGTCCGATTCGGAGGTGGGCAGCAGCGATGCGTCCGTCGACGTGGATGCCAACACGCGCACAGTGAGCGGCACGGTCACCAGCGGCAATTTCTGCGGTTATCTGGCCAAGGCCGACCAACGCAGCTATTACACGCTGTATTTCGTGGCGCAGTTCGACCGGCCGTTTACGGCCAACGGCACCTGGCAGGACGCGCACGTGCAGGCCGGCGCGACGGTTGCCAAGGGCGGCACCGGCTACGACGCGAAAGGCTTTCCCACGCCGGGCAAGGGTTCCGGCGCATGGGTGGCGTTCGATCCCGCCAACGGGCCGGTGCACGTACGCGTTGGCATTTCCTACGTAAGCCTGGATAACGCGCGCGCCAACCTGGCGGGGGAAATAGCGCCGGACGCGACGGTGGCGCAGGTGGCGCAGCGCGCCAATGACGCGTGGAGCGACCTGCTCGGCCGCATCGCGGTGGACGGCGGCAGCGCCGAACAGCAGACGGTTTTCTACACGGCGCTGTATCACTCGCTGTTGCATCCGAACATCTTCAGCGACGTCAACGGCGAGTACGTCGGCTTCGATCGGCAGGTTCATCGCGTCGCCGGCAAGCAGAAAAACCAGTACGCGAACTTTTCCGGCTGGGATGTCTATCGTTCCCAACTGCAACTCGTCACCTGGCTGCTGCCCGACGTCGGCAGCGACATCGCGCAGTCGCTGTACAACCAGGCGCAGCAGAATGACGGCGAGTGGGACCGCTGGACGCACAACAGCGGCGGCACGCATGTGATGAGCGGCGATCCCTCGGTGCCGGCGCTGGCGGACATCTATGCCTTCGGCGGGCAAGATTTTGACCTCAAGGGTGCGTATGCGTCATTGGTGCGTGCAGCAACGGTGCCCACGGTGCACGATCTTTCCGACGACGGCTGCAACGTGGAATGCGTGGGCGAGCGGCCATCGCTGGACCAATGGCTGAAGCTGCATTACATCGCCACGCAATCGCACGCATGGGGCGGCGCGGCGGAAACGCTGGAAGACGCCACTGCGGATTTCGCGCTGTCGCAACTGGCCGAGGATGTGCACGATGACGCCAACGCCAGACGCTTCCTGTTGCGTTCCGGTTACTGGCGCAATCTCTACAACCCGCATGCCACGCCACAGGAAGGCTATATCCAGAACCGCAATGCCGATGGTAGCTGGCCGGCGTTTTCACCGGCGTCCGACGACGGTTTCGTGGAAGGCAGCGCGGCGGTGTATGTGTGGATGGTGCCGTTCGACGCGCAGGGCCTGTTCCAGGCGATGGGCGGTACGGCCAAGGCCAGTGCGCGCCTGGATCGCTTCTTTCACGACGAGCATGGCAACTGGGCGGTAACCAACGCAGGGCCGCTGCATGCGGAGTTGAACAACGAACCGTCGGTGGAAACGCCGTGGCTCTACGATTATGCCGGGCAGCCGTACAAGACACAGGATACGGTGCGCACGGTGCTCGAACGTTACTGGAAGAACGCGCCCGACGGCATTCCCGGCAATGACGATCTGGGCGAGATGTCGTCCTGGTGCGTGTGGTCGGCGCTGGGGCTTTATCCGGAAATTCCCGGGCGCGCGGAATTGCTGCTGAGCAGCCCGCTGTTTCCGCATGCGCTGGTTCATCGCGCTGGCGGCGACGTAAGCATCGATGCACCGCTTGCCTCGGCGGAGCATCGTTTCATTCATGCCATGTCGGTGGATGGCCGCGCGTATGCCAAGCCGTGGCTGCCGGCATCGTTTGCCGCGCACGGTGGGCATCTGCGCTTCGAGCTGCAGCCTTCCGCCGACCGCGCCTGGGGCAGCAAGCGGGCCGATGCGCCGCCTTCCTTCTCGGCAGGCGGCTGAGCGGCAGGTTTTTTCTCGATTTTTTTGGATCGGTTGAAGGCGGAGCGGCCGATCCGGTTTTAGGAAGCAAACGCAAGGGATGGCTGGGGCAAATGTTTCGAACTTAACGGTCGTCACAAGCCGTCATTCCGGCGAAGGCCGGAATGACGGCTCGCTTTGAAACGGCATCGATGTGAACCCTGAGTTCGGAGCAAAGAAGTAGGGGACGGGGGACAGGGACGTCAGGCATCGCCGCCGCAGCGGCGAATTGACTGTGACGTACGGGGAGGAGTGCAATGAAAACCCAATGGGTGTGTATGTTCGCGTTATCGCTGTTGGCCTGCTCGGTGGCGCAGGTCCTGGCGCAGCAAGCGGCATCGCTGCCGCAAAGTGCGGCGAATAACGCATCGAACGACAATCAGCAGAACGACCAGCAGCAAACCAAGCCAAAGAAACTGAAAATCGTGCAGGTCACCGGCTCGCTGATTCCGCAGGCGCAGATCGAAGGGCCGACGCCGATCACCACCATTACCGCCAAGGACATCGAAAAGCAGGGCTTCGTCGATACCTACGATGCCTTGCGTTCGCTGTCCGTCGCCAACGGTTCGGTACAGGACCCGCAATTTACCGGCGGCTACACGCCGGCCGCCAAGACCATCAGCCTGTTCGGCCTGAGCCCGGATTTCACGCTCACCTTGCTCAACGGCCGGCCCATGGCCAGCTATCCGCTGGCGTACAACGGCAGCTTGAACATCACCGACATTTCCAATATTCCCGTGGGCTTGATCGACCGCATCGACGTGCTCACGGGCGGTGCCTCCTCCATCTACGGTTCGGCGGCGATTGCCGGCGTGGTGAACATCGTGCTGAAGGATCACGTCGAAGGTACCCACGTGGCGTTTCGCTACGGCGACTACACCGAGGGCGGCGGCGCCAGCAAGCGCCTGCAGATCAGCTCCGGCCATTCGTGGGGCAATTTCGACGTCAGCGGCGGCGTGCAGCTTTCGAAGCAGAACCCCATCTGGGGCTACCAGCGCAGCTATATCGATTCGCAGAATGACGATCCGGACGTGCTTGGTCGCGTCAACGCACGTACCTTTCTGCGCTTGAACTCCAGCGTCGACCAATACATCGACCCAGGCGCGGCGACCTGCGCACCGCTGGGCAATCTGTACTGGGGCAGCACCACTTACAGCTATCGGCCGGGCCTGGGCTATTACTGCGGCAGTCCGAAGAACGTCGGCTACGCGACGCTTTCCAACGACGAAACCGATGCCAACGGGCTGCTGCAACTGCGCTATCACATCAACGACCACACCACGCTGTATGCCGATACCTTGTACAGCTACAGCAACCCCACCTACGTGGGAGGCAGTCCGTCGTGGAGCAACACTTTCTACAACCAGACGGCCGGCCAATACGAACTGTGGCAGCGTATTTTTTCGCCGGAGGAAGCGGGTCCCGGCTCCGGCGACCAGCACGTATTTACCAAGACGTACAACGTGAGCATCGGCGTGCGCGGCGAACTGTTCGACGACTGGAATTACGACGCCTACTACAACCGTTCGCAAACCGACCTGGTGCGCAAGACGCGCGATTTCCTGGCCAACAACGGCGTGGACCAGTATTACCTGGGGCCGCAGCTTGGCTTCGACGCAAATGGCTATCCGATCTATGCGCCGAACCTGGACCGCCTGTATCAGCCGATTACGCCGGCCCTGTACAACGCATTCACTGCCGTCGATCGCGCGGCATCCACCTCCTGGACGCAGAACGAGACGTTCACCGCCAACACCACCAGCCTGTTCTCCTTGCCGGCCGGCGACGTCGGCGCGGCGGTGATTGCGCAGACCAGCAACCAGCGCTTTTCCAATGCTTCGGCCAGCCCGCTTGCCGCGGAAGGGTATTTCCGCGGCATAGGTGGCACCACCACGGCCGGCGGCGCAAGCAGCCAGTTCGCGTTCGGTGGCGAGCTGCAGATTCCGCTGCTCAAGCAGCTGACGGCAGACGTATCCGCGCGCTTCGACAAATACGACTACGGTGGACGCGGACATGGCCGGCCCACGTACAAGCTGGGCCTGGAATACCGGCCGTTCGACACGCTGCTGCTGCGCGCCAGCGCCGCCACGGCGTTCCGCGCGCCGGATCTGTTCTACCTGTTCTCGGCGCATAGCAGCGGCTACAGCACCAATACCGACTACTACAAATGCCGCCTGGCCGGTTACAACCCGGCCACGTACGGCCAGTGCCCGTACAACGGCTTGTCGATTCTCGCGGTGACTTCCGGCAACACCGGCCTGATGGACATTACCGCCAAGACCTACACAGCCGGTTTCGTCTGGTCCACCTCGGACAACCGCCTGAGCTGGTCGGTGGATTACGACATCATTCGCGTCAACAATGAAGTGGTGACGCTGAGCACCGATCAGATCCTGTCGGAAGAAGCCAATTGCCGGTTTGGCGTATCTGACAATGGCCAGCAGATCTACGACATCAACTCGCCCACATGCCAGCAGGTGCTCGGCGAAGTGGAGCGCTATCCCGCCACCGACCCGGTGAACGCCAATACCGTCAAGCAGGTGAACACCTATCCGATCAACGTGGCGTCGGAATATCAGACAGGTATTCAGTCCAGCCTGAAATACCGGCTGGAAACCGATCACCTGGGCTCATTCCAGTTCGGCCTGGATTACTACGACGAGCTCAAGCACACCTACCAGGAAAAGGCCGGCGATCCCACGCTCAACTACCTGTGCTGCAACAATAACGACGAGTTCAAGAGCCGCGTGAACGGCACCATCACCTGGAACATCGGCAAATGGAGCAGCACCATCTATGGCCTGCGCAATGGCAATACCTGGAACTACGCGGGCACCGGCCCAAGGATCGGCCCGTGGATCACCTTCAACGGCAGCGTGGGCTACAAGGTCACGCCCAAGACCACCGTGTCGGTCACCGCCAACAACATGTTCAACAAACGTCCGCCGATGGACAACACCAATAGCGGATGGCCGTATTTCGACGTGACCGATTACAGTGCGCTGGGACGCTCCGTATATCTGGACATAGGTTTCGACCTGGGTATCTAACCGGTTGCCTGGCGCTGCATGCGCCAGGCAACGACGTTCGCGAGGCAACACACGATGCAAAAGAAACTCACACGCAGCCTGTTGGCTGCTGCCAGCCTGGCCCTTTGCGGCATGCTGCATGCCCAGCAGCACAACACGCTCACCACGCAAGAAAAAGCGCAAGGCTGGCAATTGCTGTTCGACGGCCACAGCCTGGGCGGCTGGCATTCCTATCTTGAAAAGGCGCCGGGCAAGGACTGGGCGGTGAGCGATGGTGCGATCCTGCTGGAAAAACGCCCCAACGATCCCGCCGCGGATTTCCAGGACCTGGTCACCGACGCCGAGTTCGGCAACTTCGACCTGAAGCTGTCATGGAGGATGAGCCCCTGCGCGGACGGCGGCGTGATGTTCCACGTGCACGAATCGCCCAAATACCAGAACACCTATGAAACCGGCCCGGAGATGCAGATCGCCGACCTGGCCTGCACCAAGCCGGACAGCCGCGTGCTGAAGGAGCGCTCCGGCGACCTGTTCGACCTGATTTCCTCGGACGTGGAATGGGTGAACGAAGCAGGGCAGTGGAACGACTTCGAGATCATCGCCGACCACGGACATGTGCAGTTTTTCCAGAACGGCCACAAGGTGATCGACACGCACTTGTGGACGGATGACTGGAAGCAGCTGGTGGCAAAGAGCAAGTTCACCGCGTGGCCGGATTTTGCGAGCTTCCGCGTGGGGCATATTTCCTTGCAAGGCACCGAAGACAAGGGGGAGGTGCCGATACGCTTGTGGTTCAGGGACATTCGGATCAGGAAGCTGTGATGTTCCTCCCGCTATGAATCCCAAATTACGTCGTCCTCGCCATGATGTGCACCCTCCCCTGCGAAGTAGGGGAGGGCGGGGGTGGGGTTGTTCGAGCTTGCAGCACGATTTGAACGTGTCGCGAGCTTGCTTCACCCCACCCCAGCCCTCCCCTACTACACGTAGGGGAGGGGGCTGATCCGGCGAACTGAGACTCGACGCTAATCAGGTACTTCGCTGGGGAGGGAACCGCTTGTCGCAATGATCCAGAAGCTCACTTTGCTCGAGTGCAATAGCGCGCAGGTTGGCGTTGAACGCATGCGAACCCCAACGTTGCCACGCAGATGGCGATGTTGGGGTTCGGCGTTGCCTCACTGCCAACGCGCTCCGATGGGGCCTTCGCCGAGGCGACGGTTTGCACATTGACTTGCAGCCATGGAACCCGCATGTCGACAAACGCGGGAACTAGCCCAACACTACGGCGGTCTGCACGCAAAGCAAACAACGGGGAGATGCACCGTGAACGTTTCGGCATTCGTTTCTTTTGCCTTGGCCCTGGCCTTCACCTGCAACATCTGCGCTGCACAAACGGCTGCCCCGGCAAGCTCATCTACTGCCGAAACGCCTGCCGCCGCCGTCGGCATCATGGACAACCCGTGCGGCGCGCTGCTGCCGCCGCCCGAAGCGCCCGCCCTGGCCGGCCCGAAACGTCCCCTGCTGCCGCAATCCCGCGCCGCCCTGGCGGCTGCCTCCAAGGCCTGGGAGGAACAACGGCTGGCATTCGACTTCGGCGGCCTGTGCCGTTACCGCGAGGCCAATGCCAAACTGCCGGCGGCCACGGCGCATCGCGTGGTCTTCATGGGCGATTCCATCACGCAGGCGTGGATCGAAGAAGATCCGGGCCTCTTCACCGACGACGTGATCGACCGCGGCGTCAGCGGCCAAACCACCCCGCAGATGCTGGTGCGCTTCCGCCAGGACGTGATCGACCTGCATCCGGCCGTGGTGCACATTCTTGCGGGCACCAACGACATCGCCGGCAACACCGGCCCCACCACGCTGCGGAACATCCAGAACAACATCCAGAGCATGGTGGAACTGGCGCAGGCGCATCACATCCGCGTCATCCTGGCCACGCTTACGCCCGCTGCAGCGTATCCATGGCGGCCATCGGTGCAACCGGTCGACAGCATTCGCGCGCTCAACGACTGGATCAAGGCGTATGCCAAGCAAAACGGGCTCACGTATGTCGATTACTTCACGCCGCTGGACGATGGCCACCGCGGCTTCACCGCCAAGCTCAGCATCGATGGCGTGCATCCGAATGCGCAAGGCTATGCGGTGATGGACAAGCTGGCGCGGGAGGCGATCAAGCAGGCGTTGTCTTCATCACCGTAAGGCAGGAACGGAAATCGCTGCAGCGGGGGGGGCGTCAGACCTGGTCAGTCAGCACAGCAACAGTCGGGATGCAGGTCGCTGCAGGCCACCTGCTTGTGGCGATGAGCCATGGTTCAACAAACGCGAGATATGCGCAGCGCACAGCAGTGACTTGGTAGCCTGCCACTGCTAGCCTACGCTCACGCCATCATCACAACCAAGGAGGTTCGCATGAAAATCCGCATCAGTTTTATCGCCCTGGCACTACTGTCCGCATCGTTCGTGGCGCATGCGTCGTGCGATGACGTGAAGTCCAGCATCGATGCCAAGATCAAGGCCAACAACGTGTCGAACTACACGCTCGACGTGGTGGCCAAAGACCAGGCCGGCGATGCCAAGGTGGTCGGCCAATGCGATGGCGGCAGCAAGGTGATCGTCTACAAGAAGGGTGAGGGCGCCAAGCAGGCAGCATCGGATGCGGCTGCGCCGGCAGAGGCTTCGTCCAGCGGCAAGTGAATGCTGTTGGGGATGTTCAAAAAGGCGCCCGCGGGCGCCTTTTTTTATGGGGATGACGATCGCTTCGAAGGTACGTGGATTCACCTGGAGCCGTCACCCCGGCCTTCGCCGGGGCGACGGGTGGGGACTTCCCTTGCAGCTATCGATACTCCCTCACGATTTCCAGCAATGGCTGCAAATGCGTGTCGAAATGCGTCCACCGCGCCACCGACGACCGGTAAACCGGCCGCCGTACCTGCGCCGCGCTGGCGGTTTTCACCACACGCGTGTTCTGGTGGAAGTTCAGGCAGCGCGGATCCCACGGCAGTCCAAGATAATCCAGCAGGCGGCGTGCCTGGCCTTCGGGGTCGGCCACCATGTCTTCATAGCGCACATCGAGGATCGAACCGGGCGGCAGCACGCGTTGCCAATGCTGCATCAGTTCGATGTAGCGCACGTAGTGGCGCCCCAGTTCGCCAAGATCGTAGGTGTAGTCGAGATTGTTCCTGGAGAACAGCGTGGCGTAGCAGGAAAAGCACGAGTCCATGGGGTCGCGCATGGCATGGATGATCTTGGCGTTGGGCAGCATCAGGCGGATCATGCCGACATAGGCGAAATTGCCCATCATCTTGTCGGTGATGCGGGTGGCCGTCGGAGCCAGCTTCCACACGCGTTCGGTATAGGCGTCGCCCAGGCGCAGCAGTTCGTCTGCCGTCATGCGCGAGGCGATCTCCGGAAAGCTCTCCACTGGCTGGCCGGCTTCGGTGGCTAGCGCAAACAGCATGTTTTCCAGGTCCGGCAATTCGCCCGCACCATGAATGTCTGGATGCGTCGACAATATCTGCTCGATCAGCGAGGTGCCCGAGCGCGGCATGCCGACGATGAAGATGGGCGACTTGCCCGTGGAAGCGGGCAGCGCACGGCTGGAAAAAAAGCGTGCGTCGAAGGCCGTGCGCAGCTTGTCGACGAGCGCGATCTTGCTGGCCTCGTTAGGCGAAAGCTGTGCATGTTTCAGGCGGTTGCCCCGGGCATAGGCGGCAAAGGCTTCGTCGTAGCGGCCCAGGTCTTCACGCATCTTTCCCAGCGAGAACCAGTAGCGGATGCGCAGGTTTTCCGACAGGGCAGGGAGTTTGTACGCGAGTTGCTCCAGCCGTTTCGGTTCGGCGTGTTCCGGCGTGAAGGTACGCAAGGCGGCAAGGTTGCAATAAGCCTCGACCGATTCCGGGTCGGTCGCCAGGGCTGCGTCGAACATGTCACGCGCCTCATCCAGCCGGCCCTGCCGGCGGATACTGCGGCCGAGGTTGTTGCAGGCTTCCACGTAGTCGGGTTTCAGTTGCAATGCATGGCGGTATTGCTGTTCGGCTTCTTCGTAGCGCTCCTGCACATAGAGCAATCCGCCGAGATCGAAATGCGCCCGGGCGAAGCGGCTGTCGAGCGCCATGGCGCGGCGGTAGCAGGCTTCCGCTTCGGCAAATGCGCCAAGCTCGCGCAGCGCATTGCCGAGATTGGCGTGCGCTTGGGCATCGTTGGGCACCAGCGCGATCACGTGGCGAAAACGTTCCGCCGCCTCGGCCATGCGGCCTTGTCCGTACAACACTACGCCCAGGGCATTGTGCAGGGGAGCACGGTTCGGAAGGGTTTGCAGTGCCTGGCGCAGATGCGGTTCGGCCTCGGCATAGCGCTGCGCGCTCAGCAGGGTGAAGCCAAGGTTTGCCTGCGCTTCGGTGAATTCGGGCCGCAGCTTCAATGTGCTGCGATACGCCTCGACGGCTTCATCCAGCCGGTTCTGCAGCGCCAATGCATTGCCGCATTTGAAATGTGCATCGGCGAAATCCGGCTTGATGGTACGCGCGCAGTGGTAGCTCTCCGCGGCGGGTCCGGTTTGCCGCATCGCCATCAGGCTTTCGCCCAGCACGTAGTGGGTGACGGCATCCCAGGGCGCAAGCGAGATGGCTGTGTGTTGCGCTTCCACCGCCTCGGCAAAACGGCCTTGTGCATGCAGGGCCGTGCCGAGCACCTGCCATACGCCGGCGTGCGAGGTGCCGGCATCGATCAGCTTGCGGGCCAGCGCTTCGGCTTGCACGTGCTGCCGCTGCTTGATCAAGCCGGCAAGCAGCTCAAGGTTCTTCGTTTCCGTGGGCGCATTCGCGCTCGGGTTTGTGTTCCGTGGCATGGCTGTAGGCACCTTGGTGAAGTGCGGACGATCGGATCGCGGATGCAGCAACAACAATCGCAACAGCAAAGCATGCGCCATGACGTGGCTTGCGCAGCGCTTACGTTAGCGCAAGTGGGCGCGGTTTGTTTGACGCGGCGCACGCTGCCGAGGTCGGCTTGCGCGCGTCATGGAGCGGGGGAGGACCCGCTCCTGCAGAAGCCGCCCGGATTGCATCCCAGCCGGCTTGTTGATCAGGCGGGTGTTTGCCGCGCCTTGAGGCCGAAGTGGCGCGCCACGCGTTGCACCAGCGGCAAGGGCTCGTTCGCCGGTGCCGTGTGGGTGGGTTCGGCGCCATCGTCCAGCTGCAATGCGCCGCTGGCCTGCATGGCCCAGCAGAAAGCGTTCGCGGTGGCCACGTCAACGGCGCAGTGTTCGGCCAGCTCGGCCACGCGCCAGCTCTTGCGATAAAGCGCCGACGACAGGCGCAGAGCTTCGCGGTTGTCGGGGAAGGTGATCAAATCCGGCCACACGCCCAGTCGATAGCTTGCATCGCTGATCATCGCCAGCTTGTCGCGATGGCGCAGGCAGGCGGCAACGAGAAAGTTGTCCAGGCTTTCGCACACCAAGCCTTCGTATTGATGTTCGCACGGCGCCGTGATTGGTACGCAAGTCCATGCATCGTCGAGCAGGTGCTGCCTGGCGCTTTCCAGTTCGGCCCTGGAGCTGCCGTAAACGCGCCGGGCATGGTCGCGGAGAATGACGGAGATCGCCGCGTTCTGTGCCAGCACTTCATGCCCGTTGCCGGCTTGCAGCAGGCAGATGCGGAGCAGGCCGGCGACCGCGGCTTGCGTGCGTAGCGACGTGGCCGAGACGAGGTTTTCCAGCAATTTGGCGATGGCCGAGGCGGTGGCGTGTTTGTCGACGCGCGTGCCGGTGAGCTGTTCGCTGTTGGCATCATTGCCGATGAAAATCATGCGTGCATCGCCATGGATGGCCATTTCGTAGGCGATCTGTCCTTGCTCGCTATCCAGGTCGATGACCAGGATGTCGCAGGGTTTGCCTTCCCACTTGTGCAATTGCACCGGCGTGGACGAAGACATCAGCAGTTTGCAGGCGAGCCAGAAGCGCAGTTCGACTTCGTAGGGGAGACCGGCGAGGCCGATGTGGACTTTCATGGATGATTCCTCCCGATGCGGAAGAGGCAGGCATTCCCCTAAAAGCCTGCGTGCCAGCGATTCGGGTTGCGACGAGTGGATGCCCAAATGCGGTTCGGGCGCGTGTAAGTATCATCGCGTCTGGGGTGTATGGCCGCTATCGCAACTTGGGTCGATTAACTGTCAGATGGGGTCAACGTCGCTGTGTTGGCTGGATGTTGTCCTCCAACGACAGAAATGCGGCCATCTCGTGCCGCCATGCGCGGCGACGGCGAAAAAAAATCGCGTGTAGGTAGGCTTTTTCCGCCGTGCCGCGTCTTTCACTTGTCGAGCAGTGGCGCGTTGCCACGGGGGAGAGGTAAGCAAGATGAGTCGTATCGTATGTGCACGCTCGGTATTGGCGTTGGCGTGTATCCTGGGACTTGCGCAACGCGCGCATGCGCAGACGCAGTCGCAACCGACCACCATTCCGCTGGACGTGATTGTCGAATCCGGCGGTGGTGTCTCCGCGGACAGGCTTGGCATCAACATCGGCGTCAACGGCGCCGCGCCGGAGGAGTACATCTTCGATACCGGCTCGACGTCCTTCAATATCGACGTGGGCTCGGGCGGTAACGGGCAGGCGTGGTTTCCGATCGTGCCGGGCGTGCCGATCACGCCTACGTCGCCGGCGCTCTCGCTTTACGGCGATGGCACCTACGGCAATCTCGGTGCAACCAGCACGGTGTCGAGCGTGCAGTTCTACAACAGCTCGTCCAACGCAGTGGCGGCCAGCTTCACCAACAAGCAAGGTTTGCCGGTGCTGATCAACCAGGGCGCCGTCGCCACTGCAAGCAGCCTGGGCGGCGACCAGGCCGGTGCGCAGATCGGCTATTACCTGCCTGCGTATGGCTACAGCTTCACTTTTGCCGAGATCGCGCAGTACGGCCTGGACACGCAAGGCGAGGTGCCGGTTTACCTGGACGCCACCTGGCAGCAGAACCTCAACCAGGGCATTGGCCCCGAAGACGGCGGCGCGTTCAAGCTGTTCGGCATTTTCGGTGCCGGCGACTTCGGCGGCGACAGCGTGCTGGGCAACCTGACCACCAGCGGCTACATCGTGGCGGCCAACGCGCAAGGCGGCAATCCGCAAAACTGCAGCGGTTGCGGCCACGTGATCTTGAATCTCACGCCGGCGTTGCGCGCGCAGTTCATCAGTATCGTGCCGTGGAATGGCGGTTCGCAGGGCACGTTTCCGCTGTCGGGCGCGCCGGTGTCGGCGAACCAGTTCGACCTCACGTTCGCCTATACGCTCAATGGCGGCAAATACAGCGCCACGCTGCAGACGCTGCTCGACTCGGGCACGCCCACCATCTACCTCAACGACGCCGGCCTGCTGGCCGGTGAAACGGCCGCCGGGCATGTAAATGCAAACGGCGATGAAATACCGGGCGTCACGCTGACCATGACCGGCAGCGGCGCGGGCGCGCAGCCGACGTCGATCATCACCGGCGACGACAGCGCGGGCGATCTGAGCAATGTCGTCACGCCCGGCAGCGATCCGTATATCAGCGCAGGCCAGGCGCTCTACGGCATCTCGTTCTACTTCAACAATTCCGTGATGTACGACCTGCAGAACCAGGCAACGGGGTACACGCCGTTCTTCGTCTCGATCGATCCGATTTCAACCAACGGTGGTTACACGATTTCCGCAGCGGTGCCTCCGCAGGGCATTGCCGGCATCATCTCGGGCAACGGACCATTGATCGTGGCCGCAGGCGGCATGGCACAGCTGACCGGCGCCAACACCTACACCGGCGCCACGCAGATCGAGCAGGGCGGCTGGCTGGGTTTGGCGGGCCCCGGCACGATCGCCGATTCCTCCGGCGTGCAGGCGGATGGCACGCTGGATATTTCGCGTGTATCGGGGCCGGCGTTGATCCAGTCGCTGAGCGGCGCAGGGAATGTGGCGCTGGGTGCGAACACGCTGGAACTGACCAACGCCTCGGGCACGTTTGCCGGTGAGCTGCAGGATGGCGGCCTGGTTGGCGGCACCGGCGGCAGCCTGGTGATCGCGCAAGGTATGGAAACCTTGACCGGCAACAACACCTTCACCGGCAGCACCGGCATCAGCCCCGCTGGCGGCCTGACGCTCAACGGCTCGCTCGCCGGCAGTGTGATCGACGCCGGCTTGCTGGCGGGCCATGGTTCGATCGGCGGCGGCCTGGTGGTGACGGGCGGCGTCGCGCCGGGCAACGGCGCCGGCACGTATGAGGCGCTGACGGTGGCGGGCAATTACCTGCAAAACGCGGGCTCCATCTACATCGCCCAGGTGAATCCCGCGCAGCCAGGCGCATCCAGCCAGATCGTGGTGAACGGCAAGGCGGCGCTCGCGCCCGGTGCGCAGCTTGGCGTGCTCGCATCGCCCCAACCGCAGCCGTATATCCTTGGCGCGCGCTACACCTTGCTCACGGCCGACACAGGTTTGAGCGGCAGCTACACGCTGGTGGGCAATACCAGCCTCAGCGCCACGCTCGGCATCAACGCCGTTTACGATGCCGACCATGTCTATCTGGACGTGATCCAGCAGCATGCGTTGGTCGATGCGGCCGATACACGCAACCAGGCGGCGACGCTCACCGCGTTGCAGGGTCTTGCGGCATCGAGCGCGGCCTTCGTCACCGTCTCCAACCTGGCCACGGATGCGCAGGTTCGCCACGCCGCCGACCTGCTCTCGGGCGACGTGCACGCCAGCGTGCAGGGCAGCTTCCTCGACGACAGCCGCCTGCTGCGCGATGCGGTAACCGAGCGCTTGCGCTTCGCCACGCTTGCGGATGATCAGGCTGCAGCGGCAGCGCCCGCCGCACAATCTACGCAAACACATGCCAACGGCGTGACCTTGTGGGGGCAGTTCGTCGGCTCGTGGGATCGCCTGGACAGCAACGGCAATGCCGCCGCGCTGTCGGATACGATCAGCGGTTTTCTGCTTGGCGCCGACATGCCGCTTGGCGATCACGGCCGCGCGGGCGTGGCCAGCGGTTATACCCAGACCTCGTTGCAGTCCGCGCAACGAGGCGCCACCGGTCACAGCGACGACGGTTATCTCAGCCTGTACGCAGGCACGCAGCTGGGCGGACTCGGTTTGCGCGCGGGTGTTGCTTACGCCGAACATAGCTTGCGCGTGAATCGCAGCATCGCGCTGCCGGACCTTAGCGCCACCTGGAGCCACAACAAGGCGTATACGACACAGGTATTCGGCGAAGCCGGCCATGCGTTTACCTTCAAGACCGCCACGCTCGAACCATTTGCGCAGGCCGCCTACGTGAAGCTAAACAGCGATGGTTTTCAGGAACGCGGCGGCGCCGCTGCACTGTCCGGACGCGGCAGCGATCACGCGGTGACCTACACCACGCTGGGCGCGCATGCCAATACGCGCTTCGCATTCAACGGCGATGTGCTCAATGCCTACGGCACGCTGGGCTGGCGTCATGCTTCCGGCTACGTGGACCCGCGCAGCGAGATGGCATTTGCCGGCAGCGATCCGTTTACGGTGCAGGGCGTGCCGATTGCGCGCAATGCGCTGGTGGTCGATGCCGGCCTGCTGCTGCAGGTGACGCAGAGCGTTTCCTTCAACGTGGCGTACGACGGGCAGCTGGCGCATCGTGCGGTGGATAGTGGTTTCAAGGGCGGGGTGAAGTGGCGGTTTTAAGGCCAGGTGCTTGGGGGTACCGTACAACTTGATATCGCCACCATGCGCTCCCTCCCCTGCGAAGTAGGGGAGGGAGCAGGTTCGGCGAACTGAGACTCGCCGCTAATCAGGTGCGAAGTAGGGGAGGGAGTGCATCGTGGCGAGTATCACGTTGTGCAGCCGAACCCCAACCTACACGCACGTCACTGGATGATTCACGGCGCTCCAAACCACGTCAAATCCACCGCCTGCGCCATCGCCCGGTAACCCGCGCTGTTCGGATGCAGGTGATCGCCGCTGTCGTAAGCCGGCAGCATTTTTTCCGGTGCGGATGGATCGCGGATGACCTGGTCGAAATCCACCACGCCGTCGAAGGCGCCGCCGTGGCGAATCCATTCGTTCACTTCCTCGCGCGTCTTTTCGCCGGCAACGCTGTGATACGGCCAGCCACTGCCGCCGTAGGGCGTCATAGTGGCGCCATAGATTTTCACGTGCCTGGCATGCGCGCGGGCGATCAGGGTTTTCATGCCGTCGATAAGCTGCTGCGCGGAGATCTTGTCCTTGGCCTCCCATGCATAGCCCGAGCCGCCGATGTCGTTGATGCCTTCCAGCAGCACGATCCAGCGCACGCCAGGCTTGTCCAGTGCATCCCGGTCGAAGCGCGACAGCGCGCTGGGACCGATGCCGTCGTGCAGGATGTGATTGCCGGCGATACCGGCGTTCGCCACGCCGATGGAAGAGAGCTTGGCATCCGCCTGCAGGCGCTCGGCCAGGTCGTCGGGCCAGCGCATGTTCGCGTCCTGGGTGGAGCCGACGCCATCGGTGATCGAGTCGCCGAAGGCGACGACGGTGGCGGTGGCCGCGGAGCCGCTGACTTCCACGTCGGTGAGGAAGAAACGCGCGCCGCTTGTTTCGCCCTGCGGGAATTGCGTGGCGGCGGTGGCATCGCCGCTTTCGGTGAGATAGGCCGTGGCCTGGCCCACGTTGTGCGTGGTCGATGCGTGGTATTGCGCCTCGGGCGGCGCATACAGGCTTACGGCCAGTTCCTGCAGCGGCTTCACGTCCATCTTCACCGGATCGCTCAACACGCTTTCGCCCTTGGCGATGGTGACCGTGGGCTTGCCGTTGAACAGCAGCACATGATCGCTGCCCGGTACGGTGTCCGCGCCGCTGGCATGCAGCGCAATGTGGGCGGGCCCCAGGGTGATCGGCACGTTGCCGAACAGGTTGGAAAGCCGGATGCGTACTTGCGAACCGCCCACGCTGACGCGCACGATCTGTCGCACGGTTTGCGCATTCACCACGGGGCCGGCGGTGTCCGGCACGGCGGACCAGGTATCGACCCAGGCGTGGTGGCCCGTGGCCGCCATCGCCGTGGCGATGCATCCGCCTATCGCGCCGCTCAAAACCCGTTTCAAAAGCCGATGACGCATGCCGCTCCTCCCGTGTTTGTCTTGGAAGCGGGACGTATAGCAAAAGCCCGATTAACTTAGTCGTGATCGGGTATTACAAAATTTATCAGGCGAGCCTGCGACAACTGCTTGTTGCGATGCAAAAAAACACCCGCTCCGAAGAGCGGGCGTTTGCATGCAGCGAAGCGCTTAGGCTACATCACCAATACTTGGTGATGTAGCTGTTGAAGGTGCTGATGTCCAAGCTGCCCCAGCCCGATACGTTGTCGTAACCGACTTTCGCCTTGTAGCCGTGGCCATCGTAGCCGTTGTTGCCGGAGACCACGTCGTGCAGCGGCGCCTTGTGCTTGTTGAAACGCACGTACATGTTCTTTGCCGGCATGCCCAGCGTATTGCCGTGCGCCGATTCCATGCGCGCCCATACACCGACGAACAGGGGCGACGCCAGGCTGGTGCCGCCGATCTGCTCCGGCGTTCCGTTGACGTAGATCATGGCGCCGCTGTTGTATGCCGCATCGAAAGCCACGTCCGGCAATTGCCGCTTGGTAGCCGATGCGCCGAACACGCGCGTCTGCCAGGATGGCGCCGCTTCAAACAGGCTGACGCCGCCACCGGTGGCCCACAAGCGTCCATTGAGGTCGCCGTTGCTCTCGTCCACGTAGCCAAGCCCTTCGTTCCACACGGTTTCACCGGCCCAGGTTTTGGCGCCTACCGTCTTGAGCGCGGTACCGCCCACGGCAATCACATAAGGCGAGGTGGCCGGCTCGCTGACCGAGTAATGCGAGAGATCGATTTGCACGGTACCCGCGCTGTTGACGACATAGCCCGGTGCACCTTCGGTCGGATCCGCAGACCACTGGTAGACGCCCGAATCACCGGACGCGATGGAGAAGGTCTGCCCCTGCGCCATCGCCTGCGCGAACACCTTATCGTCGGCAGCCTGCGCGCCTTCGGTGTGCGCCGCCGTTTCATCCTCGCCCAGCGACACGTTGATCACTTTGGCTACGTTCTCGGTCGCGGCCTTGTTGTAGGCCGCGGTCAGCGTGGCGTTGGTCAAGCCATTGTCGTTGGCATCGCCGTTGACCGCCGTATAGAACACCAATTGCTTCACGCCGCCGGAAATGCCGATGATGCTTTGGCTGTCGAGATCCCATTCGGAAGGATCGCCATCGGAGGCCAGCGTGCCGGCACTGCCTTGCGCCACGCGCGTGTTCACGGTCGGCAGATGGTTGGCCTTGGTGAAGGCGTTGAGGTCGCTGATGGTCTGGCTCAGGTCGCCCCAGGTGATGATGCCCACCACCGTCCTGGAAGCGCTTGGCGTGCTCCCGGCGTCATAGATGGCGGCAAAATCGGTCGGGTTGTGCGCGACTTCGCCGGCGCTGGCGGCCGTCGTGGCCAGCGATGAGGGGTGATACGACATGACGTGCGGCTTGGCGTAATCCTGCAGGCCCAGCACTGCATCCACGATGCCGCCCAGCGAAGCCGGCACGGTGACGTCCGCGCCGTTGGCATAGTGCTGCTTGTTCTTGAATGCGAAGCTTTTCATGTTGGCATGGAAGGCGGCATTGACCGCTGCCGCCGTGCCTTCGGCCGACACCAGCATGTTGTTCGATGACACTTCCACATCATGAAACCCGGCCGCCGTCAGATGCGCCACCACGGCTTTTACCTGGTCGTCCGTTGGCGCGTACTTGGCCTTGAATTGCGCCGGCGTCAGGAACTGCTGGTAGAGCGGGCTGTGCGAATCGTTGATGGCGGCGAGAAAGCTTTCCAGTTCGTCGACGTTGCGCAGGTTCAAGCTCACCGACACGTGCATGGTCTTGCTCGAACCCATCGGCGCAACCAGCGCGGCGTCGACGATGGGGTGGTGCGTCATGGCCAGGGCAAAGGCATGGCTGCCGGTATCCTGCAGTGCTGCCGATGTCCGTGTGGCGACGCGTGCCTCCTGGGCGTGTGCGGCCATGCACATGGCGAGCGCCAGGGGCAGCAGCAGTTTGCGGCCATGCGAATTACAGCTTTTCTTCATCACAAAATTCCCCGCAATGTGAAGAGACAAGCGACCTCCCTGAGGTCGTCATGCCCCATGTGGATAGAGATTCGTTGCTTGATGAGGGTATGAAGCTGTGTAGCGATTGCATGCTCCACGCATGCTCGCCGGAACGGACCTTGCGGAATATTCAGGACGATTGCGAACGGCGAAACGAATGGAGCCGATCTGCCATCCCCCGACGACAGACCACGGCAACTTAAGTTACTTCTGCAACCGTGAGCAATGTGTCGTGCGCGTGATGCGCATCACAAGTGAAAACGTCTGGCCGTCTCATGACCGAAAAGTGTCGTCTTCTGACTGAGCGTGTGATGACGAAGCCTTCGTGCAGACATTGTCACTTTAGGACAGTGCGCGAAAACAGGTGACAGTCGCAATTTGTCTGATTTATGCGTGTCGTCAACAAAACCCATCGTGCAGGTCGCTAGCATGTGCGCATTGCAGCTGTGATGTGCGCAGCAGCTGACATTTGCGCACATAAACCAGGGGCAGACGGTGCAAAAAATGGGGATGCATGATTGCATCGCTAAGGGGACAAGGCCGAGGTGCGTGAGGTGATGCGCATGATCTTTCATCCTTCGGCCTGATTTGCTGTTTGTTGGCTGCGTAGGCTGGGATGCAGTCCCGGCATTCTTGGAGATGGCCGATGCTGGGATTTCGTCCCGGCCTACGTGGCTGCGCGCTTTTTGTCGTAATCCACCATCGGAGCATTGCATGAGAGCCAGTTCCTCCACGCAGAAAGTATTGTCCCGCGCGGTTTGCGCCGTGCTGGGCACGGCGGCGTTCGCCTGTGCGGCGCAAACCACCAGCAGTTTGCAAACGCCATGGGGCACCACCATCAATCAGCCGTCGCTGCCCGCCGCCAGCGCAGTGTGCGTCGTGGTCAAGGCCACGCAAGTGCCGGTGAACGGTTTGCTGCCGGCCTCGCTCGATAGCGCTGCGGCCAAGTCGGCGCCGGATACGTCCAGCGTCCAGAACGCCATCAGCCAGTGTGCAGCGGGCAAGGCCGTGCATCTGGTGCGCGGCGATGCCGGCCAGTCCGGTTTCCTGATCGGGCCGATCACGCTGAAGTCCGGCGTGACGCTGTGGATCGACCAGGGCGTGACCGTGTTCGGTTCGCGCAATCCTGCCGATTACGACAATGGCGTGGGCTTGTGCGGTGTGGCCAGCACCAACACCAAGGTATCGTGCAACGCGCTGATCAGTGCCAGCAAGGTGACCGGCGCCGCCATCGTCGGCGGCGGCGTGATCGACGGACGCGGTGGTGCGGTGCTCAGCACCGGGCCGAATGCCGGCGTGAAAACCTGGTGGGACGTCGCCTACCAGACCAAGACATCCAACGTGACGCAGCACAATCCGCGCCTGCTGGACGTGCAGGGCGGCAGCAACTTCACCTTGTACGGTGTCACCTTGCAGAACTCGCCGAACTTCCATGTCGTGCTCGACAATCTGGACCAGGTGACGGCGTGGGGCATCAAGATACTGTCGCCCAGCGCCGCCTATACGCAGGGCGCGTATGCCTGCCCGAAGAAGACCACGCCGGATCAGGTCTCGGGTACCTACGCCACCTGCTTTACGCCGGAAACGGTCAAGAACACCGACGGTTTCGACCCGGGCGAATCCACCCATGTGGTGCTTGCCTATTCATACATCAGCACCGGCGACGATCACGTGGCAGTGAAGGCAAGCTCGGGCAACGGCTCGCAGCATCTGCTGTTTGCGCACGATCATCTGTATTACGGCCATGGCCTGTCGATCGGCAGCGAAACCAATACGGGTGTGAGCGACGTGACCGTGCAGGATCTGGTGGTGGATGGCCACGACAGCCCCAACGGCGTCGGCATCCGCATCAAGTCCGATGCCTCCAAGGGCGGCGTGGTGAGCGGCGTCAGCTATCAGGGCGTGTGCATGCAGAACGTGCGCCAGCCGCTGGTGTTCGACAGTTATTACAGTTCGTCCAAGGGCAAGAAATATCCCTGGTTCAAGAACATCGCCATCACCGGCCTGCATGACCTGGGCAGCGTGGCCTACGGCGGCGGCCAGGCCGTGTTTGCCGCTTACGCGAAGTACCCGCTGCAGATCACGTTGAACAACGTGCAGTTCGACGGCACGCAGCCGACCACCTACATGAAGGGCCATAACGGCAGCCCGAGCGTGCTGCCGGCCAATACGGCCTTCGCCTTCGGGCCGGGTACGGTGAGCTTCGCGCAGAATCTGGTGCAGCAGCACGGCACCGGCGTGTCGTTTGCCGGCTCCATCACCGCCAGTCCGGCGCCGGTGGATTGCAGCAAGGCCTTCGTGAAGTTCAGCGCGGTGCAGCCGAACGCGCCGATCTGACCGTGGCAAGCATGCCGCGGCGTGGGCCGCGGCATGGCCGATACGCGTTCGCCGGGCTGCATGGGCTGGATGAAAACGGTGCCGGCAAGGTCCAACTGCACACCTTGCCGGCACCGCCAGTCCAACCGGAGACTCTAAGGGGAGAAAGCCACGTCACAGCGTGCAGAGTCGGGAACTCGGCTGCGGTCCCGCCATGTAGTCCGCGAAACCCCAGGACGGAACGGATGCAGGGAGCTGATTGGGTGGAAGGAAAGTTTAGGGGCCGGAGCGGCCGAAACGCAGGGCCGGGCGGGACAGATTGCTGTGCGGATGGGCCGTTGTTTAACGGTAGGCGGTGACAGCCGTGTACATACATATATGTATAGGTGGCTCACCCGTGTCCCGCTCGCCACCGTGGCAGTAGTCATCACGGGCCATGGTTTGTCAGGCCGGGCCGTGTCGTCTTGAAACATCCGCTCAAGCCCATCACGGGCCATCACCGGGCATGACAGGCCGCATCCGGAGCCATGCCAGGGCTTGTCCGCAAGCCTGGTCAGGCCTGTTTTTGCAGGGCTAACTTATTGATTCAAAAGCCTGTCATTACAAACGCATAGTCCGCATAGGCAAACCGCATGCGTGACATGACACCCCTCCCGATGATCCACCCCGCTGCCGAGGGTGACAGGCCGAAACTGGGTCGGCCGGCCCCGGCGATTGAATTGACGAGGGTTGGATCATGAACGAGTGGTACCGGGGCGACGTCTCCGCGGAATATGCGATTGGGCTGCTTGAGTTGTTGGAGCAGTGGAACATCGGTATGGAAGACGCCTTGGCCGACACCGGCATCGGCTCGGCCCAGCTGGAGGGCGACCTGCGTCTCACCACCCAGCAAGATGCCGCCCTGATCGGCAACGCGGTGCGCCTGACCGGCAATGAGGGGCTTGGCTTCGAGCTGGGCCTGCGCAGCACGCTGACCTGGCACGGCATCCTCGGCCTCGGGCTGATGAGCTGCCGCACCCTGCGCGACGCGCTGCGTCTGTGGACCGGTTACCTGGACGTGCGCACCACCTCGTTCTGCATTTACATGCACGAGCATGACGGGCTGGCGGAACTGAACATCCAGGACCTGGCCCCCGGCGCGCTGATGCGCGGCTTCGGGCTGGAGCGCCTGGCCACCATGACCGCGCGCCTCGCTGCGCAGCTGACGCAGCAGGACCTGCCGGAAGTGGAAATGTGGTTCAAGGACGAAGAGCCGTCCTACGCCGCCGCCTATGCCGACCGCCTGCCCAAGGTGCGCTTCGCCACCGGGCTGTGCCAGGTGCGCATGCCCAGCGCCTATCTCGATCTGCCGCTGCCTACCGCGCACAGCCTGGTGCTGAGCCAGGTGAAGCAGCACTGCGAGCGCGAGCGCATCTCGCTCGGCCAGAACAACTGCCTGATCGCACGCATCAAGGGCCTGCTGCCGCTGGAAGACGGCACCTACCTGGGCATGGAAGAAGTGGCGCAAGCCCTGTGCATGTCCAGCCGCACCCTGAAGCGCAAGCTGCGCCATCTCGGCTTCAACTTCCGCCAGCTGGTGGACGAAGCGCGCAAGCAGGAAGTGCTGCGTGACGTGTTGAACACCACCATGACCATCGACGAAATCGCCAACCGCCGCGGGTATTCGGATGCCGCCAATCTTACGCGCGCGTTCCGGCGCTGGACGGGCGAGTCGCCGAGCCAGTATCGGGCGAAATTGCCGTACAAGCTGGAGCGCGGGATGGCGATGGCGCAGCAGGTGGCTTGAGGTTTTGCTGCGGGAATCGCGGCAGGTCAGTGCAACGTTGGTGGTCACTCCCTCCCCTGCGAAGTAGGGTACTTCGCAGGGGAGGGAACTGAGTGCCGCGATTTACAATTCCCACTACTCAAAGCACATACAACAACGCCCGCACCAACTGCCGCACTTGCGCCGGATCGCGCGGATCGATACAGAAAATCGGCACGAACAGACTCATGCGGCGGGCAAGCGCATACATCGTTTCCATCGAAAAGCTTGGCGTGATGTCGCTCTTGCTGATGCCGATCACGAACTTGAGCGCCGGATCGATGCGCGCCAGTTGCTCCACGCCTGCATGGCAATCCTGCGCAAGCGTTTGCGACGAAGCATCCAGCAGCAACACGGCGCCGAGTGCGCCGGGGCCGACGATCGCGCCCATGAAATCCAGGTATTCCTGGCCCGGCAGTCCATACACATGCAAGATCTCGCCGGGACTGAGCCGGATGGTGCTGTAGTCCAGCGCAACCGTGGTCATGGCCTTGTCGCCGGCGGCATCTGTCCATGGCACGTCCGAGGACACCGGCGGTGTATCGGAAATGGCGCGAATCGCCGTGGTCTTGCCGGAGCCGACGGGGCCGGCGAACAGGAGTTTGATGGTCTTTTCAGCGTCAAGCATGCGAATAACTCAACTTCAGGCCGAAGTGCCGTGCCACGCGTTGAATGAGGGACGAGGCCGTGGGCAGCGCCACTTGCTGCGCCTCGGGTGCCGCGGCGCTGCTGTCGGCGCAGGCGAGCGCGCCGCTGGCAAGCGTGGCCCACAGGAAGGCGTTGATATGCGTGGCGTCGATGCCGGTGGATTGCGCCAGGTCGTCCGCCGACCAGGCACAACGCTGCAATAGTGCGGAAAGGCGTAACGCTTCTTCGTTCTCCGTCACGCCGCCAAGATCGGGCCAGCGCGCGAGCCGGTATTGCTTGCCGCCCAGCGAGGGCAGGCTGGCCTGGTGCTTCATGCAGGCATTGATCAGGAAACTTTCCAGGCTGCGCGAGACCAGCCATTCGCTTGCATACGGATCGTTCGCCGGACGCGCCATGCACAGCCAGGTGTTTTCCAAAAGGCGCGTTTCCGCCGCCGGCAGGTCGCTGACCGAACGCGTGAGAATGCGGCCCGCCGCATGCCGCAGGATCATCGCGATATGGCCGCGCTTCACCAGCAGATCCTGGTTGCAGCCGGCTTCGCGGATGCAGATGCCGAGCAGGCCTTGCACGTCGTCGGAGGTCGGTTCCGAGGAAGGTTGCAGTTTTTCCTGCAGCGCGCGCGCGATCGTTGCAGCCGGCGCATCGCGGTCGAGCTTGGATGTGTACGGAGTGGTGGTATCGCCGCTGCGCGGAAACACCATCACCGGCAGATTGCGCCGCGTGGCCACTTCGTAAGCCAGCCGGCCGTGGCCGCTGTCGATGTCGACGATCAGCATGTCGCTTTCGCCGCCGCGCCAGTCCTGCAGCTCGACATGGATCTGCGAGGCGGCCAGCAAGCCGCAGGCCAGCGACAAGCGCAAGGCCAACTCTTCAGAGAGGCCGGCGGTGCCAAGCGTGATGTGCATGAGCTTTTCCTCCGTCATGAACCGACCGGCGCGTGGCCGTCAGGAAAAATCCAGCGTCTTCTCGAACGCCTTCAGGTGATGGCGCGCCATGGCCAGGTTTGATTTCTGGCGGTCGATGATCACGTACACGAACACGTGCTTGTTGGTCGACAGCGGGCGGATCAGGTGGTACTGGCGCTCCAGGCTGACCAGGATGTCCTCGATCGTGTCGTTGAGTTTCAATGCGTTGGCCACCTTGCGCTTGGCGCGCACCACTTCGGCGTTGCCGGCGGCGGCCAGTTCCAGGTCGATGCTGGCCAGGCTGTCGCCCGCCATCAGCATGCCGCTGTCGTCATCGACCAGGGCGCTGGCGAGGTAGCCGTCGATGTTGCGCAGCGTTTCAAGGCTGAGGTGGCTCATGCAATGGTTTCCTTGCGTAGGAAGGGGGTGGAATAAGCGAAAGTGGAGAGCGGCGCCTTCACGCTATGTGCTGCAGCTGCTCGGAAAGGCGCGTGGCCAGATCCAGCGCCACGCGGCGCGAAAGCGCCAGCATGATGTTGTGTCCCACGCCGATCGCCAGTGACAGCGGATGACGCGGATCGGCGATGCGCACGATGATGCAGGTGTACTGTTCCATCGACACCACGGTGGATTGGCAAGTGCCGCCGGCCAGGTCGCGCGCCAGCGACTCGCACAGGCCGAGCAGCGAACCGGTCATGGCGGCGATGCGGTTGCCATCCTGCACGATGGTCGAATGCATGCTGATCAGCCGCGCGTCGGCGGTGGCCACCACCGCCAGGCTGATTTCGGGGTACTGCCGGCAAAGTTCAGCCAGCTCACGGTCGCAAATAGCGCGGAGCTGTGCCAGCCGCCGGAAGGCGGGGTTGGCTACAAGGGATTCGTGCATGCGTTTCAACCAGGCGGTGGCGTGACCGTAATGAAGCGTGACCGGCGCGAAAGTACCGCTTGCGTGCGCCCGTATGTGCAGGGTGAACATGATCGCCTTGCCGCCCGTCCACGGCCATCGCCTTTGCGGCTCGATTAGCTGTCACTTAGGGCCTGCGATTGCGGAAATGCCTCAAAAAGACATCGCCGCATGTCCCACCGTGACAGAGATTGGGCTGTCTAGTGCCATGGTTCGCCTGGCCATGCCGGCCTACGATCCTCCACGACCGGATTCCGGCCAGGCGATGGCGAGCCGATGCCGGCGGGAAAGCCGCGAAGAAAGGATCTTGCATGATGAACACGACGCGCGTGCGGTGTGGCTTTACCTTGATCGAGCTGGTGGTGGTGATCGTCATCGCCGCCATCCTGGCCATGATCGCGATGAATGCCTACGGCAATTACGTTGCCCGCGCGCAAGTGCAGGCGGCGAAGACGGACCTGACTGCGTTGGCGCTCGATCTGGAAAACCAGTTGCAGCGCAACCTGGTGTACAGCACCCGTGCGCACACCACGATGAGCGCCAGCGACATTGCCCGCGCCTACCCCGGTTGGCACCCGTCGCAAGCCAACCATTTCACCTACACCCTGGAAGCGTGGCCCACGCGATTCACCTTGAAGGCGCAAGGGATGGATGGTGCGCTCTCGACCTGCGTATTGGAGCTGACCGAGAGCGACACGCCCTTCATCGCCGGCTGCGGGGCGGTGACCAGCTGGTAGCTACGGCACGCGGCGCGGGTTGTTGCGCATGAGTGGCTGCGCATCTTGCCGGAGGTCATTCCGGCGAAGGCCGGAATCTATCTTGCAGACGAAGCATGCAAGTGTGCTGGATGATTTTCGCCACATTCGGAATGGATTCCAGCTTTCGCTGGAATGACCAGCAAAACCCGGGATTGCATCCCCATCTGCGCAGCCCATCGAAGCGAATCGCTCTGTCTTCGCAAACCGCGGCCTTGCACGCGCTCACAATCAACCTGTCAGCAGGCATGTATCATGCCCGGGAATGGGGTCGGTGCAGACAAGAACCATGGCGGAAAAGGGGGCGGTTGTTTTTTGTTTCGGGGAATTCCAGCTCAACCCGCTGGCGCGTGAGCTGAGCCGTAACGGCGAGCCGGTCGAACTGGCGGCCAGCGCGTTCGATTGCCTGGTCTACCTGATCGAGCACCGCGAGCGTCCGGTGGGCAAGGACGAGCTGATTTCCGCCGTATGGGGCCGCGCGGACGTCAGCGACAACCTGCTTGCGCAGACCATCGTGCGCCTGCGGCGCGCACTTGGCGACGCCGGTACCGAACAGCGTTGCATCAAGACCGTGGCGCGCGTGGGCTACCGCTGGATGCTGGAGATCCAGGTGCTGCAGCAGGCGGCGCCCGAGCCTGTCGTGGCCGCAGCCTCCGAACAGGCAACGCAAGCGGACGCGGTTGCCGCCAGCCGGCGGTCAGCGCCGCCGCTGCGCCGCTCCCTGCTGGCCGGGCTGCTTTTTACGCTCTTGTTCGCCTTGGTGTACATCGCTTCGCAATGGCTGGGCAGCCGGGCGGCCAAGGCGGCGTTTTCCTTCGACCGCAGCGCGGCGATCGTGCTGCCGGTGGAAGTGCGGGCGCCGGACGACTGGCAATGGCTGCACCTGGGCATGATGGACATGGTCGCCAACCGCCTGCGCGACGCGAAGATACCCACCGAAAGCAGCCAGGAGGTACTGGAACTGCTCAAGGACAGCGGTGGCGAAGACGGCGCCAACCTTGCCTCGTTTGCCCTGGTGGTGCGTTCGCGCGCCGAGCTTTCGGGCGACGGCTGGCGCATTCACCTGGATGCGAAAGCCAAGGATGGCCGCAACTGGACGGCCGAATCCAGCGCCGGCGACGTGCTGGCGGCAGCGCGCGCGGCCAGCGACCTGTTGCTGGCGCAGCTCGGCTACGGCAGCGGCAAGGCATCGCCCGCAGGCGGCGACGCCTTGGAGGAATTCATGCAGCGCATCGACGCCACGCGGCTGGCCGGCCAGCCGCAGCTGGCGAAGGCCTTGCTGGAGAAAGCGCCGCCCACCCTGCGCAACGAACCCGAGCTGGCGTACGCCTCGGCGTCGATCGACTGCGACGAAGGCCGCATCGATGCCTGCCAGCAACGCCTCGAAGCCCTGCTGCAGCGCTTGCCCGGAGACCTGCGGCCCGTGCTGCGCGGGCAGGTGCTGACGGTGCTCGGGCAAATCTATCTGGACCGGCATCGCTACGCGGACAGCGATGCGACGTTGACGCAGGCGGTACGCATACTGGAAGACGTACGCCGCGCACACGGACCCAAGGACGTCGAGGCGCTGGCGACCGCCTATCTCGTTCGCTCCTACATCCATAGCCAGTTGTGGCGGCTGGAGGAAGCCACCGCCGATCTTGGCCGCGCGCGTGTGAACTACACCCTCGCCGGCGACCTTGTCGGCGTGGCCAAGGCGGACCAGGCGATGGGCGGGCTTGCGCTGCGCCGCGCGCAACCGGACGCTGCCGTCACCTTGCTGCAGCATGCGTACGACCAGTTCGTCGGCATGGGCATGCGTTCGATGCTGCCATCGATCCTGGATGCGCTGGCTTATGCGCAACAACTGCTGCTGCAGTTTCCCGAGGAACTGCGCACCACCGATCGCTTCTGGCCGCTGGAGGAAAAAAGCAAGAATTTCGGCTTTATCGGCGATGACATGCGCCACGAGTTGACGATGGTGCGCGCCGCCGCGCTGGCCGACAACGGGCGCACGGTGGAGGCGGCGGCGCTGTTGCGGCAGGTGCTGGAGCAGACCGACGCGGCCAAGGAACCGGGGCTGCGCGCCGAAGTCGACAAAGGCCTGGCGCGCCTGGCGCTCGATCACGGCGACAACGAGCATGCCGCCGCATTCGCTGCCGAGGCGCTTACCCCCGCGTTGCAGGACGACGACCAGCGCGATTACGCCGAAGCCTGGCTGATGCGCATGTCGGCGTTGCATCGCTCCAACAACGACGAGCAGGTCCGGCACGAGATTGCCGCCATGCTGGCGTGGCATGCGCAACTGCCGGTGCAGAACGACTGGACGAACGTCTACGTGCTGCGCGCCCAGGCCGCACAGGCGTGGATCGATGGCCAGCACGACCAGGCGCTGGAGCAGTTCAAGCAGGCGCTGGCGCTGGCGGACAAGCTGGGTGTGCCGGAAGTGATCGTCAGCAGCGGCAAAGCCTATGCGCTGGCGCTGCTGGCGGCGGGACACGTGGACCAGGCGGTGGCGGTCAGCGGCCGGCTTTCGTCCTGGAGCCAGGCCGATTGGCGTGCGGCATGGGTCGAGGCGCGCGTGTACCAGGCGCTGGGACAGGACGATGCCTGGCAGAAGACGCACGACATGGCGCAGCAATTGGCCGGCGACCGGGTGCTGCCGGCGGTGTCGACGGCGTTCGAATTCTGAGCGGAAAAACCACCGGCAAAAAAAGAGGCGCGGCAGTGAAAAGCGGAAATTTCACTGCCAGCGCCATCAGTCTGGAAGACTGTGAAGGGTGGATGTCCGATGACTATAAGGCGGCCGCCTGCGCATGAGGCGTTCCCGAGCGTGCCAAAAGGCTGTCAGATCAGGCCGAAATTTTTTTCGAACGGCGGCTGCGTGGCCCGCGGCGCATGCCAGAAACAGGCACGACCTATGCATGAATCCGGGCATCACGACGTACATGCGCAGGTATCCGCCCATGACAACGAAACGCTTGGAAGAACTGGCGCGCGAAGCACTTTCCTTCGTGCTATGGCTGTCCGCGGTGATGCTGAACATGGCATCGGTGATGTGGCTGGGTTTCCAGGGCCTGCAGTGGCTGCACGACGGACACTGGACCCGGCAGCCGCCGGTGATGGCCTGGATTCACGGGGTTTGCCCCGGGGCCTGCGATTTCGTGAACAACCCCCATTCCTGGTACGGCGCCGCCAAGCTGGTGCGTTTCCTTTATGACGTACCTTCCGGGCTTGCGCTGGCCTTGATCGGCATCGCGCTGGGCGTACTCAGCGTGTCAGTTTCTGACCACCGGCCGCTGGCGCCCAGCGTCACCCAGCGCTAGCCCGCAGCACGCTGACTGCGGCAGCGTTTCGCCACGCTACACTTGCCGCCTCACGAACCCTCCGGCAAGGCACGCATGAGTTCCGATCAACAGTTGGGCGAGTACCGCGGCATCAAGTTCATGCACGAAGGCAGCGACGGCGCCGATGCGCGCAGCGGCATCATCTATTTTCCGGAAGACCCGCAGCACCACGCCGTGACCAGCGGCGGCGGTGCGCGATGGGAAGCGGAAGCACGCGGCCTGATCGATCACTACTTTCGTGAAATCGACGTGGAGCCCGACGACGATTCGGAAGCGTAGGCCGGATGCAATCCCAGCATCGCCATGCCTCCACTTGCCGGGATCATCCCGCCACACCTCACGGTATGAGGAAATCGGCAAATTTCCCGTAGCATCGTGCATGCCCCTGTGACGACAATAGTCTGACAATTGTCGGCGCTTGCGCCCGTTCGACCAGCGAAGGGCGCAAGCAATCTTGGTTCTTGCGATCAGAGGCAGCAGCTCATGGCGAAGCAGTTCGTATGGTCGGCAGCATGGCACGCAGTACCCTTGGTTCTTGCTGGTTGCTTCACGGTGGCGACGACGCATGCCGCCGACAACTTCCACGATGCGCCGGCCAGCGCATCGTCCATGCCCAATCCGTATCACGGCCAGGCCGCGGCAGCGCATGCCGGCGGCCAGTTGTATGCCGCCGATTGCGCCAGTTGCCATGGCGCGACGGGGCAGGGCACCGGCAATATTCCCGCCTTGCGCCAGGGCGCTGCGCAGCAGGCGGCGGAAGGCGCGCTGTTCTGGTTCATTACCCATGGTTCGCCGGCCAACGGCATGCCGTCCTGGGCCAGCCTTTCCGAGCAACAGCGCTGGCAGATCGTGACGTACCTGAAAACGCTGCCGACGGTGACATCGGCGACGGCGGAAACGGCGGCCGTCCACTCGCCGATCGACACGCCGCCACCGACGCCGCCGTTCACGGATTTCCGTTACGAAGCGCCCGGCCGCTCGCGCAAGATCACGCTGAACGATCTGCCGCCGCCGTACGCCACGCATTCGGCCGGCAATGCACCGGAGATGGCGCCGCGTCCTGAAGGTGTCCTTCCGCAAGCGCCGGCCGGCTTCAAGGTCAATCTGTTTGCGCAGGGCCTGCATACGCCGCGCGTGATTCGCACGGCACCCAACGGCGACATCTTCGTGGCCGAGAGCGGCAACGGCCAGATCCGCATCTATCGCGGCATGACGGCGGAAGGAAAACCGGGGCAAACCGCCGTGTTCGCCACCGGTTTGAACCGGCCGTATGGCATCGCCTTCTACCCGGTGGGGCCGAATCCGCAATGGGTGTACGTGGGCGATACGGATGCAGTGCTGCGCTTCCCTTATCGCAATGGCGACCTCAAGGCGCGCGGCGCGGCGGAACACATCGTCGATCTGCCGCATGGCGGCGGGCACTGGACGCGCGACGTGGCGTTTTCGCGCGACAACAAGACGATGTTCGTGGCCGTGGGCTCGGCCTCCAATGTCGATGATCCGGATACCTCGCCGGCGGAGAAAAACCGCGCGAACATTCTCGCGTTCCATCCGGACGGCTCCCACCAGCGCGTGTATGCCTGGGGCATCCGCAATCCCTCCGGCGTGGCGATCGATCCGAACAACGGGCAACTGTGGACCACCGTCAACGAGCGCGATGGCCTGGGCGACAACCTCGTGCCGGATTACATCACCTCGGTGCGCGAAGGCGGCTTCTACGGATGGCCGTGGTGGTACATGGGCGGCCATCAGGACCCGCGCCACGAGGGCAAGCATCCGGAGTTGAAAGACAAGGTGATCACGCCCGACGTGCTGCTGCAGCCGCATAACGCATCGCTGCAGATCACCTTCTACGAAGCCAAGCGTTTCCCCGCTGAATATCAAGGCGATCTGTTCGCCGCCGAGCACGGTTCGTGGAACAAGGCTACCCGCGTGGGTTACGAAGTGATCCGCATTCCGCGCCATCACACCGGCAAGGCCAGCGGCGAGTACGAGGATTTCCTCACCGGTTTCGTGTTGCCGGACGGACGCGTGTGGGGCCGTCCGGTGAGCCTTGCGACGGCGCCGGACGGTTCGTTGCTGGTGACCGATGATGGATCGGATTCGATCTGGCGGGTGGATTATGTGGGGAAGTAGCCGTAAATCGTAAATCGAGAATCGTCAATCGTAAGAGCGGTGCCGGCAAGCTTGCGAAGGCCTGCTCTAACGATTCCCGATTGACGATTTACGATTCCCGCCCAACATCAGCGTAATATCCTTCCCACAGCCGCCATGCACGGCGGCTGCGCGCTGACCATGCCGGCCGAGGGCCAATGCCATGTCACGGAAGGGCTGGATCGTGTGGGGAGCCATCCTGGGCGCCGCATTGGCGCTGGCGTGGACGCGCCCGGCGGAGGAAGCGCCGGCCGGCGGAAGCTTTGTGGCGCGCATCGCCTTGGACGGCCCGATCGGCCCGGCCGCTGCCGAATACGTGGACAACAGCATCAAACGGGCAACCGACGACGGCGCCCAGGCGATCGTGCTGCAAATGGATACGCCTGGCGGTTTGCTGGAATCCATGCACGACATCATCGGTGACATTCTGGCGGCGAAGATTCCGGTGCTCGGTTACGTGGCGCCCAGCGGTGCGCGTGCCGCATCGGCCGGCACGTACATTCTTTACGCATGCCCGATCGCGGCGATGGCGCCGGCCACGCACCTGGGCGCCGCCACGCCGGTGACCTTGGGCGGCAGTTCGCCGATGCCATCGCCGTTGAGCAACGGCGCACCGTCATCGAGCAAGTCGAGCGACAAGCCAGGCGGCAGCGCCGATGATGCCGAAAGCCACAAGATTCTCAACGACGCCATCGCCACCATCCGCGCGCTGGCGCAGATGCACGGGCGCAACGCCGCGTGGGCGGAACAGGCGGTACGCGGCGCGGCCACGCTCACTGCGAGCGAAGCAGTGGCGCAGCACGTGGTCGACTTCATCGCGCCGGACACCGACGCGCTGCTCGCGCAGGCGGACGGCCGCACCGTGCACGTCAATGGCGGCACGCTGACGCTCGCCTTGCGCGGCCTGCCGGTGCGCGACTATCCGCCGGACTGGCGCGTGCGTTTCCTCGGCATCATCACCAATCCCACCATCGCCTACGTGTTGTTGCTGGCCGGCATCTACGGGCTGATTCTGGAAGCCTTCCATCCCGGCTCGTTCTATCCGGGCGTCACCGGCGGCATCTGCCTGCTGATCGGCCTGTATGCCTTGCAACTGCTGCCGGTGAACTACGCCGGCTTGACGCTGATGGCGCTGGGCATTGCGCTGTTGCTGGCGGAAGTATTCATACCGACGGCGGGCGTGCTGGGCGTGGGTGGCGTGATTGCCTTCGTGATCGGCTCGATCATGCTGTTCCACGCCGGCGTGCCGGGTTACGCGGTGAACCTGGGCTTGATTGCCGGCATCGCCTTCTGCGCCATGGTAATACTGGCGATGTTGCTGCGCCTGGTGATGCGCGCCCGCCGCGCCCGCGCCTTCAACACCGAAGAGCAGATGCTGCAGAGCACGGGCGAATTGCTGGAGGCCGTCGCGCCGGGCGGAGAAGGCTGGGCACGCATCGGCGGTGAACGTTGGCGCGTGCACAGCGATGCGCCGTTGCCGGCCGGTGCACGGGTGCAAGTCATCGGCCGCCAAGGCTTGCTGTTGCAGGTGGCGGCATGCGGAATGAACAAAGGAGAAGCTTCATGATCGGTTTTGCTGGCGTCATCGTGCTTTTCGTGATTGCGCTGTTGTCGTCGTCGATCAGGGTGTTGCCGGAATACCAGCGCGGCGTGGTGCTGACGCTGGGCCGCTACACCGGCACCAAGGGGCCGGGCCTGGTGATCCTGATACCGGTGGTGCAGCGCATGACGCGCGTGGACCTGCGCGTGACGGTGATGGACGTGCCGCCACAGGACGTGATCTCGCGCGATAACGTATCGGTGCGCGTGAATGCGGTGGTGTATTTCCGCGTGATGGAGCCGGATAAATCAGTGCTGAAAGTGGAGAACTTCTACCAGGCCACCAGCCAGCTCGCGCAGACGCGTTTGCGCTCGGTGCTGGGCCAGCACGAACTGGACGAAATCCTTTCGCAACGCGATTCCATCAACCACAGCCTGCAGCAGATTCTCGACGAAGCGACCGACCCGTGGGGCATCAAGATCACCAACGTCGAGATCAAGGACGTGGACCTCAACGAAACCATGGTGCGCGCGATTGCCCGCCAGGCCGAAGCCGAACGCGAACGCCGCGCCAAGGTGATCCATGCCGACGGCGAACTGCAGGCATCGGAAAAACTGCGCGACGCGGCGGCCATGCTGGCGCAGCAACCGCAGGCCTTGCAGCTGCGCTATCTGCAGACCTTGGCGAGCATGTCGAGCAGCGGGCAATCGAGCACCATCGTGTTTCCGTTGCCGCTGGATTTGTTGAAGCCGTTGCTTGGGGATGGGAATCGGGGCTCGTAAATCGGGAATCGTAAATCGTGAAAGGCGGATGCTGTAGGCTGGGATGAAATCCCAGCGTCGCCATGCAAATGAAAGCTGGGATTTCATCGCAGCCTACAAACTTGCGAAGCACCGCTTCTCACGATTGACGATTGACGATTCCCGATTCACGTAACCAGATAGCCATCTGCTATCTTGCGCGAGCTTTGAACAGGAGCCGCGTGTGATACCCACCACTCTTGCCGAATGGCTGGATTACCAGCAGGGCCTCCACGCGCTGGGTGTGGATCTGGGCCTGGATCGGGTGCGCGCCGTGTGGCAGCGCATGGGTGCGCCGGCGATCGCGCAGCGCGTGATCACGGTAGGCGGCACCAACGGCAAGGGTTCCACGGTGGCGTTTCTGGAAGCCATGCTGGCCGCCGCGGGACAGCGCGTCGGCTGCTATACCTCGCCGCATCTCATTCGCTACAACGAGCGCATCCGCATCGCCGGCGTCGATGCGGACGATGCGATGTTGGTCGAGAGTTTCGAACGCATCGAGCTGGCGCGCGGCGACATCAGCCTCACGTATTTCGAATTCGGCACGCTGGCCGCGCTCGATCTGTTCGCGCGCGCGGAGCTGGATACCGCCGTGCTGGAAGTGGGGCTCGGCGGCCGCCTGGACGCAGTCAACATCATCGATGCGAATGCGGCGATCATTACCACGGTGGACCTGGATCACGTGGAGTGGCTGGGACCGGATCGCGACAGCATCGGCCGCGAGAAAGCCGGCATCGCGCGCCGCGACCGTCCGGCCATCGTGGGCGAAACCGAACCGCCGCAAGGCCTGCTCGAAGCGCTGGCCCAGCAGGGCGCCCACGTCGAGCGGGCCGGGCACGATTTCTATGTGGAGCGCGAGGCCAGCCGCTGGCGCTGGCGTCATCGCGACGGCACCGTGCTGAACCTGCCTGCGCCTGAGCTCGCAGCGCCGGTGCAATACGCAAACGCCGCTGCCGCCATTGCCGTCTTGCATGCGCTGCAGGCGGTCAACCCGGTCGAGCTGGAACGCATCGCTGCGCTTGGCATGCATTTCCCGCGCGCGCCGGCGCGCCTGCAGTCGCTGGGCGGCGAGCCGGCGCTGATCGTCGACGTCGGCCACAACCCGCAAGCGGCGCGCGCGCTGGCGGCGTGGCTGGATACGCAGCCGGGCGGCCGTGTGCATGCCGTGTATGGCGCGCTATCGGACAAGGATGTGGGCGGCGTGATGGCCGCGCTGGGACCGCGCATTGCGTACTGGCATCTGGCGAGCCTGGATCAGGATACGCCGCGCGGCCTTTCCGCCGGCGTGCTGGCCGGCGTGCTGCACCACGTGTTGCCGCGCGCGCATGCCGATACGCACGCCAATGTGCAGCAGGCGCTCGCCGCTGCGCGGGCGTCGGCGCGGCGCGGCGAACGCATTCTTGCGTTCGGGTCGTTTTTCGTGGCGTCGGCGGTGTTGAGCCATCATCGCGATGCTTGATGCTGTTAAGCGTGAATCCCGCACTCGCCAGGATACGTTCCCTCCCCTGCGGCAGTAGGGGAGGGAGCAGATCGCTGAGAACAACCAACGTCTTGGCTCGAGTCAGCTGCGTAGGCTGGGGTGACAGTCCTAGCATCGCCATGCATGCCGAAGCCGGGATGCGGCTGCGCCTCGTCCCATCCTGCAATGGCCAGTGTTCACGCACCCAGCATTCTCGCCATCGCGATCATGGACACCATTTGTCATATAGCCCAGCACGGGCAGGTATAATCCGCCGCGTCACGCACAAGCTGGTTGTCTGGAGTCCATCTTGAATACACGCCTGTTGGGAGCTGCCGTACTCGTTGCGTTGGCCATCCTGTTCGTGCCGATGATGTTTTCGAGCAAGCCGCCCTCGACCGTCAGCACCGACCAATCGGTAAGCCTGGCGATTCCCGCCGCACCGGATCGCGATCTCAAGACCCAGACGATGAGCCTTTCCGGCGCCGCCCCCGCCGCCGCAGGCAGCGCCATGCCGGCGCCGGCCAGCACGGCGGCGAACGTGCCCGGCATGACGCCGGTGAACACTGCCGCCAGCAACACAAACCCGCCGCCACCGCCGGCCTCCGCGCCGCAGCCTTCGCAGCCGCTGATTCCGGCCTTGCCGCCGAAGACGGCCGCGACGAAGCGGCCGGCCACGCCGCCTCCGTCGCCATCGCCATCGCCCGCCACGCCGGTCATTCCGGATACGCCCCCGGCCACCGCGGCGCGCGGTATCTATGCCGTCAACCTCAGCGCCTATGGCACCGCCGAAGGCGCCAACCGCCTGGTACAGAAGGTGCGCGCCATGGGCTACCCGGTGCGCAGCCAGCCGATCCAGCGCGCCGGCAAGACGCTGACCCTGGTCAGCGCCGGTCCGTTCGAGACCCGCGCACAGGCCGAGGCCGCACGCTTGAAGATCAGCCAGACCATTCCCGGCGTGCCGGCCCGCCTGGAAAGCGGCGCCACCACACCGCAGGGCGACGTGCCGGCCCCGGCTGCCGGCGCGCCGGTGAGGGCGGGCGCCTGGGCGGTGCAGGTGGCGGCGATGGGCAGCCAGGCCGATGCCCTGGCGCTGCGCGACAAGCTGCGCGCCAACGGCTTCGACGGTTTCGTGGATTCGGTGAACGCGGGCGGCCGCCAGCTGTGGCGCGTGCGCGCCGGTCCGCAAACCCAGCGCAGCGATGCGGTGTCGCTGCGCGACCAGATCAAGGCCAAGCTGGGCCTGGACGGCAACGTCGTCAGCGCCAACTAACCTAAACCGGCCGGAAGCGACCTATTACATGAACGCGGTTGACCTCATCATCATCGCGGTATTGGTGTTGTCGGTCCTTGTAGGTCTGTGGCGCGGCCTCATATCCGAGGTGCTGGCGCTGGCGACGTGGATCGCCGCGTTCTGGGTGGCATGGACGTACGGTCCGGCGGTATCGGCGCACTTCGAGCATTCGATCCAGACGCCGATCCTGCGTGTGCTGATCGGCTACGGTTTGTGCTTCATCGCCGTGCTGATTGTCGGCGCCCTGGTACGCTTCGCCATCCGGACGCTGGTGGACAGCACGGGTTTGGGCGGCACGGATCGCCTGCTTGGAATGATTTTCGGGTTTGCGCGCGGCGCGCTGCTGGTGACGCTGATCGTGTTCCTGGTCAACCAGACCGGTTTCGCGCGCGAGCCGCTGTGGCGGCAAGCGACCCTGCTGCCGCAGTTCGAAAGCATGGCGGTATGGCTGGAAAGCGAAATGCCGCCGAACGTGCGCGAGCACCTGCACCCGGAGAATTTTCCGGTCCACCTGCCTGACGTGTTGCCAAAGGGAATGCCGGCGCACAGCTCCACTTCACCGGCTGCTGCTGCAAGCGCGGCCGGCACTACGCATCACACTAACGGGTAGCAACACCATGTGCGGAATCATTGGCATAGTCGGTACCACCGAGGTGGCATCGGCGCTTTATGACGGCCTGACCGTCCTGCAACACCGCGGGCAGGATGCGGCGGGTATCGCCACCGTGGACGGTGCGCGGCTGCGGCTGCACAAGGACAACGGCCTGGTGCGCGACGTGTTCAACCAGACCGCCATGAACCGGCTGCGCGGCCGCGTGGGCATCGGGCATTGCCGCTATCCCACCGCCGGCTCCGAAGGCGCCACCGAGGCGCAGCCGCTGTACGTGAACTCGCCCTACGGCATCGCGATCGTGCACAACGGCAACCTGGTGAACACCGAAACGCTGCGGCGCGAGATGTTCGAGGACGATCGCCGCCACATCAACACCGATTCGGATTCCGAAGTGCTGCTCAACGTGCTGGCGCACGAGCTGCAGATCCAGGATCGCATGGCGTTGACCCCGGACCACATCTTCAAGGCCGTGGCAGGCGTGCACGCGCGCGCACGCGGCGGCTATGCCTGCCTGGCGCTGCTGCTGGGCTACGGCCTGCTGGCGTTCCGCGATCCGAACGGCATTCGCCCGCTGGTGCTGGGCGAGCGCGTCACCTCGGAAGGCCGCGAATACGCGCTGGCTTCCGAATCGGTGGCGCTGGACATCCTCGGCTTCAAGCGCCTGCGCGACGTGGCGCCCGGCGAGGCGGTGTTCATCACCAACGACGGCCAGCTGCATACCCGCCTGTGCGCCGAAGGTGCGGTGCATGCGCCGTGCATCTTCGAGTACGTGTACCTGGCGCGCCCCGATTCGATGATCGAGAACGTGTCGGTGTACAAGGCGCGCCTGCGCATGGGCCAGAAGCTGGCGGAGAAAATCCTGCGCGAGCGGCCGGATCACGGCATCGATGCGGTCATCCCCATTCCCGACACCGCGCGCACCGCGGCCAGTGCGCTGGCCGAAATGCTCGGCGTGCCGTTCCGCGAAGGCTTCGTCAAGAACCGCTACATCGGCCGCACCTTCATCATGCCGGGGCAGGGCGAGCGCGTGAAATCCGTGCGCCGCAAGCTCAATCCGGTGGAGCTGGAATTCCGCAAGAAAAACGTGCTGCTGGTGGACGACTCCATCGTGCGCGGCACCACCTCGCGGCAGATCATCCAGATGGCGCGCGACGCCGGCGCCAGGCACGTGTACTTCGCCTCCGCCGCCCCGCCGGTGCGCTATCCGAACGTGTACGGCATCGACATGCCTGCCGCGTCGGAACTGGTCGCCGCCGGCCATAGCGAAAAGGAAGTGGAGAAAATGCTCGGCGCCGACTGGCTGATCTACCAGGACCTGAAGGACCTGATCTGGGCGGTGCAGGACGGCAACGAAGCCCTCAAGCATTTCGATACCTCGTGCTTCTCCGGCGAATACATTACCGGCCTGGACCAGCATTACCTGGAACAGATCGAGATGCTGCGCTCGGATGATGCGAAGGCGGCGCGGCGCAGCGCGTAACGGCGATTCGTCGCCCCGCCGTTGCCGGGGCGACGAAGCAAGGCATGCACGCCATGACCGACCTCCACACCGCCGCCAAGCGCTGCCTCGACGCCACGGATCCCGCCGAGAAACTGCGTCTCACGCACGCAACCTGGGAGGCCCTGCAAAGCGAACAGCTGCGTGCCCAGGCAACATCCCCCGCGCCTGATCCCATCGGCACGCCCGGCCGCCCGGCGCTTCCGAGGCTCGTACCCCAACGCCGGGTTCCGCACCGCGGCCTGGGCGCGCCCGAAGGCCGCGCCGCACTCGTGCACGCCGTGGCGCACATCGAATTCAACGCCATCAACCTCGCCTGGGATGCGGTCTACCGCTTCCGCCACATGCCGCCGGATTACTACCGCGACTGGGCCAGCTGCGCCAACGACGAAGCGCGCCACTTCGCCATGCTGTCCAAGCGACTCGCCGAACTCGGCCACGCCTATGGCGATTTCGATGCGCATAACGGCCTGTGGGAAATGGCCGAGAAAACCGCGCATCACGACACTGCGCGCATGGCGCTGGTGCCGCGCGTACTGGAAGCGCGCGGCCTGGACGTCACGCCCGGCATGATCGAACGCCTGCGCAGCGTCGGCGACGAAAACACCATCGCCATCCTGGAAGTGATCCTGCGCGAAGAAGTCGCGCACGTGGCCGCCGGCACGCGCTGGTTCAAATGGTGCTGCGAACGCGACGGCGTCGACCCGCGCGAAACCTTTCTCGACTTCGTGCGTGATTACATGGGGCGGAATTTACGCGGGCCATTCAACCGGCCTGCGCGCTTGCAAGCCGGGTTTGATGAGGTGGAGCTGGACCATCTCGCCAAGCTGGCGCTTGCTTCGTAGCACATTGGTTGACATGTAAGCATTTTTGTTTACAATTTTTTCGGGCATCTACTGCAAGGAAGCGCAGTGAAGCAAAGCGAGTTCGTGAAATGGCTGCGAGCTCAAGGTGTAGTGACAAAGAACGGCAAGAAGCACCTGAAGCTCTACTACCAAGGCAAGCAAACCATCCTTCCTCGGCATCCGGCCGCTGAGCTCAAGCAGCCGTTGGTGGAGGGGGTAAAAAAAGCCCTTGGCTTTAAATAATTCCCAGGAGGTCCCTATGCGTTATCCAGCCCGATTCAAAGCGGCCCCTGAAGGTGGTTTCGTCGTGACCTTCCGGGATATCCCGGAAGCCATCACCCAAGGCGAATCCGAGGAGGAAACCATGGAGATGGCGGTTGATGCGCTTGTAACGGCGATGGATTTTTATTTCGAAGACCATCGGCCCGTACCCCTACCGTCCACGCCGCGCAGAGGGGAGCGTTTAGTGGAATTGCCGCCCAGCGTTGTTGCCAAGGTTCTGCTGCTCAACGAGATGTTGGCTCAGCATGTCAGCAATGCGCAACTGGCCAATTTGGTTGGTTTTACACGGCAGGAAATCAACCGTGTAACCGATCTGCGGCACAGCACCAAGATCGACACCATCGCCAAAGCCCTGAACTCGCTTGGCAGACATTTGCGGCTGGAAGTCAGCTGATTGGTGCTAGGGCCTGTTTACACTATTGGCGTGGCTCGCGCTGGGAGCTGTTTGCGCGCCAGACAAGGAAGAGCGAAGGCGTGTGCGTCGGTACACGACTGAGCGATGACGCGGTATGGCGGGCAAACAGACCCAGCCCTTCGGGTTGCCGTTGCGTAGCCGCCATGCGGCAGCGCGCGGCTTGACTTGGCAACCAGCCAAGCCGGCGCCACGCACTACCACCTGACGGCTACGCAACGGCAACGCGAGCTACGCCAATAGTGTAAACAGGCCCTAGCCACCGAATGGCAAGTCTCAATACACATAGTTGACCGCCACCGCCGGCGTGATGCTCCCCGTGCTGTTATGCCCGCCAAAAATCACTCGCGTTCCCAGCAACACGCCAATCCGCGGCGACCAGTTGTATTCGATCGCCGGCGCCACCCCGAATGCCGTGCTGCTGCCGGAATTCATTCGCACCTCTTGCGGATAAGGCACACCAACCGGGTCCACACTGTCCATGCCCGCCAGACGTGTGGTGTCGTTATGGCTATAGATGAAATCCGTCGCCAGCACCCAGCGCTGCGTGAGGCTGTATTCGAACGCCAGATCGGCAAGGAAGCCGTTGCCGGGTTTGACGCGTCCGTGGAACCCTGCATCCGTGCCGTACACGCTCACGCCTTTCACGGATGCACTGCGCGAAAACGATCTGGACACATTGAAACGGGTGCGCAGGATGCGCCCGTTCGGCAGCCAGAAATACATCTGCGAATTGAGCCACACCGTGGTGGTGTAGGTGCCGCTGCCCAGGCCATTGGCCAGCCGGCTGCCAAGCTGGTCGTATTTGCCGGTGGGCAAGGTTTCCTGCAGCAGGATGGCCGTGGTCGGTATCCAGCTGCCTTGCTGGAATTCCGTCAATCGGTACTGCGCCTGCAAGGTCCAATCGCCAATGCCGACGCTTGAGCTGTTGGGTCCGTTGCTGGCCTTGTTGTAGCTGATCACGGGAATCATCCCGACTGAAAACCGATCAGCCAGCCCGTAAAGAATGTACGCGTTCGAGCCGAACGTATCGGTATGCGGGCGCCGCACGTCATAAACGTAAGGCTCGAACAGAAAGTGCCCCGGCGGCAGCGTTTCGGCGGAGTTCGCCAGCATCGGGCCGGTCCACCAGGCATCGCTCATCGACTCCTGCGCGCCGCTCGTTTGCGCGGACGCGTTGAGCGAGGCGATACCGCCAAGCATGCAAAGCAAAAGTGCGGGGCGTTGCCTTGTTCTCATGATGGGCCTTGGGTCGGATGGCCGCCAAGCTTCGACCGACGGCGCTGCGTTCGCCATCCGGAACATGCGCGTTGTCGAGGGTGGGGCAGGGCGAAAAGTAAGCCGCCCAGTGGTTCGCGAAAATAGCCACTTCGGTATGATTCCGAGCGACCACTTCAGGCCACTCGCATGAAACGACTAGCCAAGGGTTTCCTGCCCCCAGTCGCGCTCGATACCGCCAGCGGCGTGCCGATGTACGACCAGCTCTCGGAGTGGTTTCGCCGCGCCATTCTCGCCGGGCAATTGCGGCCGGGGCAGCGCGTACCCTCCACGCGCAGCCTGGCGAAGGAGCTCAACATTTCGCGCGTGCCCGTGCTGAGCGCCTACGAACAATTGTTCGCCGAGGGCTACCTGGAAACCTTCGTGGGCGCGGGCACCTGCGTGGCGCATTCGATACCCGCCGACACCAGGCCCGTGAATCCAGCACAGCGCGCCGCGCAGCGATCCGCGCCAAGCGCACCGCGCCGCGTGGCCCGGCGCGTGGAAGGCCTGCGCACGCCACCGCAAACCTGGGCCGACAACCAGGGCGCGTTCCGCATCGGCTTGCCTGCGATGGATCACTTCCCAACCGCCGCCTGGGCCAAGCTGGTCAACCGCCACGCGCGCCATGCCGCCATCGGCGACATGGTCTACGCCGGCCCCATGGGCTACCCGCCGCTGCGCGAAGCCATCGCCGAATACCTCGCCACCGTGCGCGCCGTACGCTGCGATGCCTCGCAAATCATCATCACCACCGGTTCGCAGCAAGGCTTGCAGCTATGCGCCCACGCGCTGCTGGAAGCGAAGGATCACGTATGGATGGAAGATCCCGGTTACCCCGGCGCACGCCAGGCGCTGCACACCGTAGGCGCGCAGATCGTGCCGGTGCCCGTCGACGATGAAGGCCTGCATGTCGACGCAGCCATCCGGTTGAGCCGCCACGCACGCGCCGCCTACATCTCGCCATCCCATCAATTCCCGCTCGGCGTCACCATGAGCGCCTCGCGGCGCATGCAATTGCTCAACCGGGCCGCGCGCACCGGCGCATGGATCATCGAAGACGACTACGACAGCGAATACCGCTTCGGCGGCCGACCGCTCGCTTCGTTGCAAGGTATGGATGGCGACGACCGCGTCATCTACGTCGGCACCTTCAGCAAGGTGATGTTTCCCGCCTTGCGCATGGGCTACATCGTGGTTCCCAAAGACCTCGTCAGCGCCTTCGCCGCGGTGCGCGACGCGTTCGACACGTTCTCCCCCACGCTCTACCAGGCCGCACTCACCGACTTCATCCGCGACGGTCAATTCGCCAGGCACATCCGCCGCATGCGCGCCCTCTACCTGGAACGCCGCATGGCCTTGCTCGACGCCATCGATCACTACATGGACGGCAAACTGGAAGTGATCGGCACCCACGCCGGCATGCAACTCGCCGCGCTCCTACCGCGCGGGATCGACGACGTGGCGCTTTCCATCCAAACCGCCAAGCTGGGTGTTTCCACGCGGCCTTTGTCCATTTGCTACGCCAGGCCGCCGAAGCGGGGCGGGGTGATCCTGGGTTACTCGGGGGCGAGTGTGCAGGAGATTCGGGAGGGGGTGCGTAAGCTACGGTCTTGTTTATCAAGTAATTAGATGAGGCAGACCAAGCTACGGCCGCTAAGGAATAATCGTCATAAGCCGCTCGGCTCTCAAACCTAAACTTTCGCTCTAAATCCCAGATTAGTACTCCCGAATACGGTCGCCGTGGTGGCGGCCTCATCATTCCATGGGAGTAGGACGATGGTCGCAGTGATCTCGGGCAATGGTCTGGGCCTTGGCAATACCTCGCTGACACAACTGGGCCAATCGCAAGGAGGCTCGCCCTCGCTGGGCCAGGCCGGCAACCGCAGCTACGTCAACGCCGCCACCGGCAACCTGATCCTGCAAAGCAACGACGAAGGCCTCTTGTTCGACGGCCTGCCGCTCAACGTGCTGCACACCTACAACAGCCTGGGCCAATTGAACGGCAACGACGGCTGGACCTACGGCTTCAGCCGCAGCGTCAACGGCCTGGCCGGCACCCTCAACAGCGCCGGCAGCACCATCACCCGCACCGACGATGATGGATCGAGCGTCGTCTATACCTACAACGCCACGCTCGGCGTGTACCAAAGCACCGACCAGAGCGGCGCGATCGATACGCTGAGCTGGAACGCGACGAGCTCCACCTGGACCTGGACCGACGCCGCAAGCACCACCCAGGAAACCTACAACGCCACCGGCCAGCTCACCGCACTGACCGACACGAGCAGTGGCGCCAGCTACAACTTCAGCTACAGCAACGGCCAGTTGAGCCAGATCGTGGCCGGCGACGGCGACACGCTGATTTTTGGCTACAACACCAACAACCAGTTGATCAGCCTGTCGATCCAGGAAATCCCGCCCGGCCAGAGCACCGCTGTCACACGCCAGGCGGTGAGCTACGGCTACGACACCCAAGGCCGCTTGGCTGCCGTAACCACCGTGCTCGGCTCGGATACCGATAACGATGCGGCGGGCTACAGCACTTCCTATACCTACGTGGGCAATACGGACCTGATCGCTTCGGTGACCCAGGGTGATGGCACCACGGTCAGCTATACCTATAACGCCAACAACCAGATCGCCAGCATCACCACCGGCACCGGTAGCGCCGCGCAAACGCTCACCCTCGGCTACAACACCGACAGCACCAGCGTTACCGATGGCCTGGGCAACGTCACCAGCTATCAATACAACGCCCAGGGCCAGCTCACGAGCGTGATCGCGCCGGCGGTCAACGGCAACTCGCCGACCACCACCTATGCGTATGACGCCGACGGCAACCTGTTGACGAGCACCGATCCGAACGGCGCCATCACCACCTATCAATACGATGCCAGCGGCAACCTGCTGAGCGTGGAAGACGGCGCCGGCAACACGGTCAGCTACACCTACAACGCCAACGACCAAGTCACCAGCAAGACCACTTATACGGTGCCCGCGCAGGGTGAAGTGGGGCAGAGCGGTTATGTAGCGCCAAGCGGCGCCGAGACGACCTACTACGTCTACAACGCGACCAACCAGCTCGCCTACACCATCGACCCGTTGGGCGCCGTCAGCGAGAACGACTACACCCCGGTCAACGGCCTGAGCGAACTCACCACCACGCGCCAGTACCTGGGGGCTACTTACAGCACGAGCAACAACAGCCCCAGCAATCCGCCTGCGCTGGCAGACCTGCAGGCGTGGGTACAAAGCAGCGCGGTGCAAAGCACGCTGAGCCAAAGCACGCGCATCGACTACAGCTACGACGTACGCGGCCAGCTCGCGACGCAAACCCAGTACGACACGGTCGATGCCAACGGCAACGGCGTGCTGACCAACGGCACCGTGATCACCACCACCACGTACGACGTACAAGGCAAGCTGCTACAAACCAGCACGGAAACCGGTGCCAACCGAACAACCTTGCAGACCACCACTTATGCCTACGATGGCCTGGGTCGAGTAATCAGCAAGACCGATCCGTTGGGCAATGTCACCAGTTATGTCTATGCCGATAACGGCAGCAACGACACGTTGGTGATTACGCAGGCTAATGGCTTGATTACTACGCAGGTGCGTAATAGTGCGGGGCTATTGGTAAGTAGTACGCAATCGACTTCCGGTGCATCAGGCAGTGGTGGCTCGGGCTCCGGCAGCAGCGAACAAGCGAACATAACGGTCAAAGACGCACAAGGCCGCGTTGTAGGACAGATCACTTATCAGGATGGCCCAGGATTTACGCAGGAAAACATGTTGATCCTGACGTCCTACGACAGTCATGGGGAGGTGAGCGAAGGAGTTCTTTACACGACGCCCTTGACGAGCCAACAGATTGCGTCGTTGGGCAGCAGTCCTACCCTTGCGCAGTTGCAGGCATTGGCGACGCCCAGTTCCGATGATCAGATGTATCTGGTCGTGAAGGATGATCAGGGCCGCACCGTGGCGCAGGTTGGCAGTCCATTTGACTATACCTATTGGATTGGGCGTCCCACCAACTATCTGACCATCACCACTTACAACAGCTCTGGCGAAGTCGGCTCGACAACGAACTACGCCACATCGCTGACCTCTTCACAAGTTCTCTCGCTGGGCAACAATCCAACGGCGACGCAACTGCAGGCGTTGGCATCTTCGGGCTCGGCGTTGACGACGTACTACGTTTATGATGATCAAGGCCGTGTGGTGGCACAGCTCACCGGTCAGGTCGATACGGTGACCAACGCCGACGGCTCGACGCAGCAGGTGGTTGATTATGTCGCAACCATCACCAGCTACGGTGGTGCAGGTGGCATCCACGGAACGATTCGGTATGCGACACCGCTGACCCAGGCGCAGGTGGCTTCATTAGGGAATGATCCCACGCTGGCACAAGTGCAGGCGTTGCTTACACCCAGCGACAACGACCAAGCAAACCTGATGGTCGAGGATGCGCAAGGCAATATCATAGGTGAGGTCGGTAATTTTTACGGCCCTGATTCTATCCCCGAAAATATGCTGTCCCTGATGTCTTACGACAGTCAGGGCCAGGTGAGCGAAGGCATTTTGTATGCGGTGGCGTTGACGAGCCAGCAGATCGCTTCGTTGGTGAACAATCCGACGCAGGCGCAATTGCAAGCATTGGCGACACCCAGTTCCAAGGACCAGATGTATCTGGTCGTGAAGGATGATCAGGGCCGCACCGTGGCGCAGGTTGGCAGTCCATTTGACTATACCTATTGGATTGGGCGTCCCACCAACTATCTGACCATCACCACTTACAACAGCTCCGGCGAAGTCGGCTCGACAACGAACTACGCCACATCGCTGACCTCTTCACAAGTTCTCTCGCTGGGCAACAATCCAACGGCGACGCAACTGCAGGCGTTGGCATCTTCGGGCTCGGCGTTGACGACGTACTACGTTTATGATGATCAAGGCCGTGTGGTGGCACAGCTCACCGGTCAGGTCGATACGGTGACCAACGCCGACGGCTCGACGCAGCAGGTGGTTGATTATGTCGCAACCATCACCAGCTACGGTGGTGCAGGTGGCATCCACGGAACGATTCGGTATGCGACACCGCTGACCCAGGCGCAGGTGGCTTCATTAGGGAATGATCCCACGCTGGCACAAGTGCAGGCGTTGCTTACACCCAGCGACAACGACCAAGCAAACCTGATGGTCGAGGATGCGCAAGGCAATATCATAGGTGAGGTCGGTAATTTTTACGGCCCTGATTCTATCCCCGAAAATATGCTGTCCCTGATGTCTTACGACAGTCAGGGCCAGGTGAGCGAAGGCATTTTGTATGCGGTGGCGTTGACGAGCCAGCAGATCGCTTCGTTGGTGAACAATCCGACGCAGGCGCAATTGCAAGCATTGGCGACACCCAGTTCCAAGGACCAGATGTATCTGGTCGTGAAGGATGATCAGGGCCGCACCGTGGCGCAGGTTGGCAGTCCATTTGACTATACCTATTGGATTGGGCGTCCCACCAACTATCTGACCATCACCACTTACAACAGCTCCGGCGAAGTCAGCTCGACAACGAACTACGCCACATCGCTGACCTCTTCGCAAGTTCTCTCACTGGGTAGCAACCCTACTGCAGCACAATTGGCAGCGTTGGCGTCTTCTACTTCAGGCCTGACGACCTATTATGTCTACGGCAACCAAGGCCGGGTAGTGGCGCAGGCCGCCGGACAGGTCGATACGGTGATCAACGCGGACGGCTCGACGCAGCAAGTCGTCGACTACTACCTCACCACCACCAGCTATGGTAGTGACGGCAGCGTCAGCGGAACAGTCCGCTACGGAACGCCACTGACTCAGGCACAAGTCGCTTCGCTGGTCAGCGACCCCACGCTGGCCCAAGTACAAGTAGTCGTCAACGCCCTGGGCGGTGGCGCGGGCCAAGGTACAAGCACTTCGGCCTCTGGCAGAACAACCCAGTTCATCTACAACGCTGACGGGGAGCTTGTCGCGCAAATAGATCCGCTGGGGAACGCCACATTCACGTTCTACGATGCCGACGGCCGCGTAGCAGGTACGGTAGACCCAGCTGGTGCCGTAACGTCATATGCCTATGATGCTGATGGCAACGTCATTCGCACCACCCATTACGCAACCACAGTCAGCACCGCTGGCTGGTTGAGCAATGACTCGCTCACCGCAAGTGCGCCGAGCAGCTTGCCATTGCCCACCGCAAGCAGCGCGGATTTGACCACTACTTCCATCTACGATGCCGCTGGAAACGTGGTGGCAACCTTCGACCAGGCCGGCAACGTCACCACCATCACTTATGACGGCACGGGCAATGTAATCGCCACGACCGAATACGCCACTCCTCTCGCATCGGCGAATTTGACGGCACTAGGGGATGCGCCGACGCTGGCTGCGCTGATGCACGACGTCACACCAAGTAGCAGTGATCGCACGACCTTGGCAATCTATGACGCTGACGGACGAGCCACGGCTGTGGTCGATCCGGATGGCAACGTCAAGGTGATGAGCTACGACGCCGCCGGTGACGTTATCGGCAGCACGGTATATCCCACGCCACTAACGGCTTCGCAAATTCAACAATTGCGCAGCACGCAGACGATGGCGACCTTGGAACCGATGATCAGTGCTCAGGCCGACGTGTCGGCAACGCGGGCAATCTACAACGTAGCCGGACAGCAGATCGCGACGATCGATCCGAACGGCGATGCAAGCTACAGCTTCTACAATACCGTCGGCCTTCTCGCAGGAACGGTCGACGCAGACGGTGATGTCACGACCTATGCATACGACGCCGATGGTCGTCTCACCCAGATCATTCAGTACGCGACCCCAATAAGCACAGCGGGATGGCTAAGCGCCAGCGATACGTTGACTGCCACATATCCAGGCAGCTTGCCGATGCCCGCCTCCAGCAGCGCTGACCGCATTACGACGAAGATCTACGATAGCGTAGGTCATGTCGTGGCCAGCATCGATCCATCGGGGAATGTCACGGCAACGACGTACGACGTCTTCGGGGAGGCCATTTCGAACACCCAGTACGCCAAGCCCCTCACTTCGGCGCAAGTGACAGGTTTAGGAACTGCGCCAACCTGGGCGGCATTGCAGTTGGTGATCACAACTAGTGCGAACGATCGCGCCGCCACGGTCGAATATAACGATGGTGGTTTTGAAACCGAGTCCACTGACGCCGCGGGTTATACCACTACGTATCAATACGACGCTGATGGACGTGTCGTTCTGCAAAGCCGAGAAATAAGCAGCGGCAACTACGCCGTTACACGTAATTACTACGACGGTGCGGGCCGCCAGATCGCGCAGATCGACGCGGACGGCTACCTGACTGTTTTCAGCTATGACGGCACCACTGAAACCACCACCTCGGTTCGTTACGCCACGGCATTGACGTCCAGCCAGCTTGCGGCGCTGATGGGCACGGAGACTACCTCTGACTTGGTCGGCCTGCTGGGTAGCGACACGGCCAACGAGCAGGCCAGCGAAACCTACAATGCCGACAACCAGGTGGTCAGCAGAACGGCTGCTGACGGTACGGTAACCACCTACCAGTACGATGCCGATGGCCAGTTGACAGGTACCATCATTACGCCTGTGAGCGGGCAGGGTGCAATACGCACCTCCAGCACCCGCTATGACAGCCGGGGCGACGTCACTAGCGTGACCGACGCTGACGGCAACACGACGAGTTATGTTTACGATGCCAACGGTCAACGTATCAAGTCGACTGATGCCAACGGCAATAGCACTTGGTACTACTATGACCCAGCGGGAAGATTGCTCTCTACCGTGCAAGGGCAGCCGGAAGATGGCAGCCCAAACAGTCTGGGTAATGTCACTTCCTATACCTATGACGCGTTCGGCGAGGTCATCCAGACCACCGTTTACGCGGCTCAATTGACCCTGACGACAGGTGCCGGTAGCGGAAGCACCTTCAACCCTGATGGCGCCACCGCCGCGCAAGTCGCCACTGCGGTTGCAGCGCTTGCTGACGTGAGCGCCGACGTCAATGACGTTACCGCCGCCACTTATACCGCTGATGGCCAGGTCGCCACAGTAGTCGATGGCGATCACTACCAAACAACCGGCACCTACGACGCCTTTGGCGACAAGCTGAGTGTGACGGATGGGGCCGGCAACACCACGACATACACCTACGACGCGCGCGGCGAAAAGGTCAGTGAAACCGATGGCGGCGGCAGTACAGTGGCGCGTACCACCAGTGAGACCTATGACGCGCTCGGCCGCTTGACCAGTCGTACCGATGGCAACGGCAACACCGTCACCTACAGCTATGACGACCTGGGCCGCCAGATCGGCACTAGCCAGGTAGTGCAGGGCGCAACACGTACCACGCAAAGCGCCTACGACGCTTTTGGCAACGTATTGACGCAAACCGATGCGCTGGGCAACGTCACCACCTACAGCCACGATGTCGCCACACATACCACCGTCATGACCACGCCGCTCGGCGTGAGAACGACCACGGTGAAGGACGCCTTCGGCAACACGGTAAGTGTTGCGGACGCTGCGGGCAACGCTACGACATATGCCTACGACGCCGCTGGACGCTTGCTCACTACCACGGATGCGTTGGGTAACGTCGCTAAAAACCAGTACGATGCCGACGGCAACCTTATTCTTACTACCGATGCGGATGGTAATGAGGTCAGTTATACCTATGACGCTAACGGCTGGGTGCTCGCCAAGACGGTCGATCCCACTGGTTTGAATCGTGTCACGTCGTATACCTATGACGGCGAAGGGCGCGAGCTAAGCGTGACCGATGCGCTGGGTTCGGTTACCACGTACAGCTACGATGCCGATGGCAACGTTCTGAGCATGGTGCAGGATGCGGGCGCCGGTAACTTCGTGAATCAGACGACCACCTACACCTATGATGGTGATGGGCGGATGTTGACCGAAACCAAAGGGGCGGGGAGTGCCTACGCAAGCACCACCCAGTACATCTACGACAGCCTCGGCCGTCTCAGTCAATCCATCGTTGATCCGAGCGGTTTGAATCTTGTTACGAGCTACAGCTACGACGCAAACGGCAATCTGATTGCAACGACCGACCCGAACGGAAACACCAGCTTCACCATCTACAACGAGGCGAACGAAGCCGTATATAGCATCAACGCGGCCGGTGCGTCGGGCTCGGGAATGGCGGCTGTCACGCAACACTGGTACGACGCCAACGGAAACCTTGTTTCCACGCGCACCTATTCCAATCTGGTCAGTGCTGGCAGCTTAACGTCGCTGGGTACGAGCACTACCGCGCAGGCGCTCAGCGCGGGAGCCGCGTTGGCCAATGCCGCCGCAACGAGTTCGGATGCGGTCAGCTATGACGTCTACAACGCCGACGAACAGCCGGCCTTTCATATCGATGCGCTGGGGAATGTGACGGAAACGCGCTATAACGCGTTGGGCCAGGTGGCTGAGACACTTGCCTACGCGTTGCCCATCACGTTGAGCGGGGCGTTGATCTCTGCGCTTCAGGCAGGCGCTGCCCAGGCCTCTGACATACAAGGCGCGTTGCAGCAGGCTGGCGACAGCGATGCGACGGCGCGCGCGAGCTACAACTATTACGACGCCGACGGTCGTGTCGTCTACACGGTCGATTCCAATGAGGTGGATGGCGTGCTCGGGGCCGTTGTCAGCGAAACGCAATACGATGCCGTCGGACGTGTGACTGCCGACATCGTCTATGGCGTGCCGCTTGCCATGACGGACGTCGGCGAAGGGGCAACAACTGCATCGATTGCGCAGGCGATTGCTCAATCAAATACCGCCGCTACTACTCGTAATATGCAGTATTTCTACGATGCGGCAGGTGAAAAAGTTGCCGAGATCGATCCGAACGGGAATATCAGCTACATCTTCTACGACGCGAATGGCCGTATCGCTGCTACGGTGGATTCCACTGGTGCCGTCGTGCAGTACACGCGCGATGCATTGGGAAGGGTGACGAACCAGACGGCCTTCTCTACTAAGGTTTTAACGTCGGGTTGGCTGGTTGGTGGCAAGGTGACTGCAACGCTGACTCAAGCGTTGCCCAGTCAGGATGCGGGATACGACAGGGAAACAGTCACCAGCTACGACGCGCTTGGACGGGTTGCGACAGTGACGCATTACTCGCAGACGGGAACTTCTACTGACGGAGACACGCTTACCTATGTCTACGATGCAGACTCCCGCGTCGTGCAGACGGCTGACGTCGATCTAAGTAGTTACTCTGCCACTCGTGTTACCAACTATTTCTACGACACTGACGGTAACAACGTCGGCATCTTGGACGCCAATGGTTACTTGACAACCTATGCGTATGACGCGTTAGGCCAGGTAACGCAATCAACGGCCTATGCGACACAGGTAAGTGCCCGGTCGGGTGAGACGCTAAGCCAACTCATCCCGGCTTCCTCGCCGGCAGATGAAACTACCGTCAACTACTATGATGCTCGCGGCAATCTGGTCGGCACCCTCGATGCCGACGGGTACTTCACGCAATACACTTACGATCTGGACGACAACCGGTTGACGGCGACGCGCTATGCGACTGCACCTCAATTGGGTGCTTCGGCAAGTTTTGGCTCCATCGTGCAGGCCCTGGCGGGCACAGCCAGCCACCAGTCCGTCAATACTTACGACAGTTTCGGTGACCTTGTTGCGTCGCAAGACTACGAAGGGACGGTTACCACCCGTGCCTACGACAACCTTGGCAACCTGGTCAAGGAAACGGTGGCCGCAGGCACCAGTGACGCACGTACCGTCACTACCTCGTACGACGCGTTTGGCAATGTGATCGGCACCACGGACGGCCTGGGCAACGTCGCGACGTACACTTACGACCTCGCGGGCAACAAAACATCGATGACGGATGCCAGCGGTAATACCACCTGGTATGTCTATGACGCGGACAACAGACTCGTATATACCGTTCGTGGCGTTGTTGATGGAACGGCAGTAAAGAACTCGCTCGGTGAGGTTTCTGAAAGGGATTACGATGCCTTCGGAGATATGGTTGATACGTTCACCTACTCCGACCGCATTGCCATAGGCACAGGTTTTTCACCCACGCAAAGCAGCGTCGCAGCCCTGGTCAACGCTATCTCTGGCGCAGGTGTAAACACAGATGAGCACGTGGCTTATACCTATGACCTTGAAGGAAACATCATAGGAAAGACGGACGCCAATTCCAATTCCTTTACCTATACCTACGACGGGTTCAATGATCGCTCATCCTCCCTTGATAATGCCTTTGATGGTCTGATGAGCCTCTACACGTACGACGGCCTAGGCCATATGACCAGTGAAGTCGATGGCCAGGGAACGATTAGCTCGTCGACCGGAGCCAATGAGATCATCGATCCGGCGCGGACGCAGGAATGGACCTACGACGCTTTCGGCAACATGGTCTCTTATACGAACGGCGATAATCACACGACCAATTACAGCTACGACAACCTCAACCATCAGGTGACGCAAAGTCTTGTCGTATCAGGAGTGGTCCGCGAAACGGAAACCAGTTATGACGCCTACGGCCGGGTGCTGAGCAGTACCGACGCCATGGGGCTTGTCACTACGTACAGTTATGACGATGTCGCCCGCAGTGTGACGATGACGAGCCCCGGTGGCGTCTCGACAACCACAAGCTACAACCGCGAAGGACAGAAGATCGCCATTACGGATGCCATCGGCAACACCACCAGCTATCAATACGACGCCGACGGCAACCTTCTTAAGACGGTGAATCCCGATGGGAGCTCGTCGTCAAACCAATATGACGCCGTTGGCAATCTGATCGAAACCACCGATGCGGACGGTAACGTAGTCGAGTATGCCTATGACGCAGCCGGTCGTGTACTGACGAAGACGGTCGATCCTGATGGCCTCAAGCTGGTGACGACGTATACCTACGATGGTCGAGGATTCACCATATCGAAGACTGACCCAACTGGCGTCGTGACGGATTACCAGTACGACGGCAACGGCAATGTTAGTTTTATGGATCAGAACGCTGGAGCGGCGGACATCCAGACAAACTATTCCTATAACGAATTCAACGAGTTGACCTCGAGCAGTTCCGAAGATAACGCAAGCAGCACTGGCGATTACGAGGTAAATTCCTACGGCTATGATGCTTTCGGTCACTTGACGTACGAAAGCGTCGACACGGGTAAGGCGCGGTCGGTCAGTTACAGCTACGACGCCGATGGTCATGTAAGTTCCAAGACCGATGGTAACGGCAAGACCACTTACTATTTCTACGATGAAGCAGGCGAGCAGGTCTACGCCATATCACCGACTGGAGGCGGCGGTTCCAGCCCTGAAGTCGCCAGGGCTGAAATCGCACGAGCTGGCTTACCAGCGGGTGCCGTCACAAGGACTTGGTACAACGCCAATGGCCAGGTTGTTGGAACCACGGCCTATGCCACCCCGATCTCGCCCTATGTGATGCAAAACGACTTCGCGAATGGCTACATTCAAACATCGGACGTCGCCTCCTTCATTGCATCCAGTGCTGATGACCGCTCGTCATACGTCGTCTACAACGCCGATGGAAAAGTCCAATACACCATCGATGCGACCGGCGCAGTTACAGAAAACATATACAACTCGGATGGCCAAGTGTCGCAGACATTGGCATATGCCAACCTGATCGACGTTACGCCTACGCTGGCAAGTGCCCTGCAGGCCGGCACGGCTAGTGCATCCGATATTCAATCGGCACTGTCCTCCGCGGGGGATTCCGGCGCTAACGCGCGCATCACTTATACGTACTACGACGGCATGGGGCGCGTGAGTTTTGTTGTCAGCGTTGCGTCGCTCAACGGCCAGTCCGGCGGACTGGTAAAGCAGACGCAGTACGATTCGAACGGCAATGTTATTGCGCAGGTCCAATACGGCGACCTCATCCCTCTATCCGAAGTGGGTGGCAGCTCCACGACGGCTTCCATCAGTCAATACCTTGCTGGCAATACACATGTGCAAGTCACCCGCAGCGTCTACGATGCCGCGGGACGTAAGGTGTATAGCGTCGATTCCGACAACAACGTAACGGAAACGCAGTACGACGCGGACGGTCGTGTTACGTGGACGTTGCAATATGCTTATCCTATCGCAGAGCCCACATCATGGAATGTGGCGGAGGTTGCTGCGGCCGTCCAGAACGCCAATGCCGGAAGCACCGCCACGCGTGGTACCGAGAATGTCTATGATGCCTTCGGTAACGTCGTCGAGACATTCAGCAAGGCAAGCAGCAATCCCACTGCGGTTTACACCTACAACGGGCGTGGCCTAAAAACGTCCTATACCGACGCCAATGGCAATACCTGGACCTACCGATACGACGACTACGGCAACCTCACCACACAGACCTCCCCATCTGTCGAGGTGGCCAGCTACAGCAGCAGCGGCGAATACCAAGGTGTGACGTTGCAGTCGATCGAGACCGACTACTACTACGACGGCAACGGCAATCTGATCGAGGAGACCGATGCTAGCAATAGCCTTTCCTCACGAAGCACGGAATACATGTATGACGCCACGGGAAATCTGATCACAACGACGTATCAGGATCCGGGCGCCTTCAATCCCACGACGGGGGCGATCGTTGCGACGAATAATCGGCCTGCCATCAACATCCTGTACAACTCATTTGGCGAAGCGGTCGTCAGCCAGGATGCCAACGGCAACTACGCTTATAACGTCTATGACAACGACGGACGTCTGGCATATGCGGTCGATGGAAATGGATACGTCACGGGCTATCAGTACGATGCTTATGGCAATCAGATAGCCGTCACGCGTTACGCCACGCCGATAGACACGTCTTCCATCGTGGCCAATACGTATTGGCAGGCGGGGCAGCCGATCGATATGAGCCAAATGGCCGTCGGCTTGGCAACATCAAACGTCGATCGCACCATCACTACAACCTACGATTCCCAGGGCAACAAGCTCACTGTCACCGAGCCTGCGATTACCTACACCAACAGCGACGGAACCACCGCGGCCGGCTCGCCAGTCACGCAGTACACCTATGATGCCTATGGCAACCTCACCAGCCAGTCTGTGCTGGTGCAGGGCACGCCGGGGCAGCCGAATGCCGTTTGGGCAACCACGTACAACTACTACGACGACCTTGGCCATCGGACCATGACTGTCGACCCCATGGGCTATGTCACCACCAATACCTATGATGGATTTGGCGATGTGGCCACCAGTACCCAATACGCGACGGCCATCGATACCAGCACGCTTGTGCCGGGCGGTGCGCCCCCGGCTCTTCCGCCCGCAGGTAACGCAGCCACCACTGGCCTGGACCGCGTCACTCTCTATACCTACGACAACAACGGCAACAAGGCCAGCGTTTCCGTGCAGCGTTCGTACGTCAATGCGCAGGGCCAAGCGGTGGTGGGTTTTGATACAACCACTTATGGCTACGACGCCAACAACCGTCTTACGACTGTCATTGAGAACGGCAATACCGTTACTACCACCTACGACGCCCTAGGCCGTGTCACCACGGTCGTTGGCCCGCAAGTAGAGGTTCTGGTCAGCAATTGGCAGGCACTGCTGGAAGCTAATCCATCGCTGACCCTGGCCAGCCCGTCACTCTATACCTTGGCATCACAGGTAGTTAGCTACGCCTACGATGCACTGGGCAACAAACTGTTTCAAATGCAGAGCGCAAGCGGTTCATCGCAATCGGTCCGGACGTATTACCAATACGACGGTGCCGGTCATATGGTGGCGGAAATGACCCCGCTCGATAACACTGGTGTCGATTGGTTGTCATCCCAAGTCAAATACATGGCCTATGATGGCAACGGCAACCTGGTCAGCGAGTCGTATACCCTTACCGGAGATGACAACAGCAACGCCACGGTGACGACCACCAGCACCTACGACGGGGACAACCAGCAGACATCCAGCGTGACCTGGCGTGTGGGTATCCCTTCTCCGGACAAGGTGACCAGCGCCAGCTACGATGCGTTCGGTGAAGTGGTCGCCAACGGCGATGGCGTTACCGACAATGTCGTGACTACTTATGACAACGCGGGCAACAAGCTCACATCTACCGATCCCAAGACCGGGGAAATCCACAACTATGGCTACAATCTGGCCGGCCAACAGGTGAGCGATACCGTCCCGTTGGCGGCAGCCGTGGGTGGCACGACGCAAACGCTATATACGCTGGACCTGGATGGCCGCATCGTCGCCGAACAAGCGCCGAGCACCGACGCCACTTCTGGTGAAAACACCGGCATCCTGCATGCCACGTATGACGCATGGGGCAACGTGCTCAGCTCCATCGATGCGAACGGCAATACCACTGCTTACACCTACAATGAGCGTAACAACGTCGTCACCGAAACCGAGGCATCGGCGACAGTTGTAGGTGTGGATGGTACGAGCGCCACGACGACGCCAGTCAAAACATCGACCTATGATATCGAAGGCAATGTAATCACCAGCGCCGACGAAAACGGCAACGTCATCAAGAATATCTACAACGCACTCGGCCAGAAGACGGAAAGCATCGATGGCGCTGGCGCCACGCTGTACTCAGCCTACGACACGCTGGGTAACGGCGTTGCTCAGCAAGATGGCAACGGCAACATCACTTTCAACAATGTCGATGCGTTGGGACGTACCGTCCAGTCGGGTGAATTCGAGCTCACTGCCGATGGCAGCTCGCGTCAGGCAGTTTGGCGACAAGCGTACGTGTTGGATCAAAACGGCGACCGCATCGTCAGTTACGACGGCATTGGCAGCGCCTATCTGCAAAGCGGCGATACCGCCAACGCGGCGCTACACGCCAATTACGATGGCTACAATAGCCAGGGGAAGGTCATCTGGAGCCAGGATGCAGCGCAGCGCGCGGCGAGTACGGCCAATGCGCACGGCTTGGGCAATTACGGTGCTGGCAGTTGGTCGCAGAATCCGCCCAACGCGAACTTCTCGCAAGGTTCGACCGGGTGGCAAGTGGATCCCGGTTGGCAATTCGGTTCGTGGAATTACAATAGCGTCAACTGGACGGTTCAGTTCAATCCCACCAATCTTGCCAACGGTGGTTCGGGTTACATCGTGAGCACCGACCGGGTGCCGGTCATAGCCGGGCAGAGCATTACGGCGCAGGGGCAGTTTGAAACGCTAAGCGAGCACGGCGCCGGTTACCCATGTATCTTCTGGTACGACGCCCATGGCAACCTGTTGACTGTGTCGACCGATCCTAGCGATCCGGGTGCCATGGTTACAGCGGGCCACGGCGTTGGAACTGGCTACGTTACGGCAAGCGCGCCCCCTGGTGCTGCTTATGCTGCACTTGGCATCGGCGCAACTAATTACAATCTCGGCGATCCCGGCGTGGTGTGTAGCGGAGTGTGGTGGAACTATGTGCCACCGGCCTACATCACCAGCTTGGGGGCGGGTAACGGCAGTCCGGTGATCACGTTGCCAAGCGGCAGCTTTACCGACCAGGTTGCCAACCCCGACTTTGCCGACGGCAACGTGGGCTGGAATACCAATGGCTGGACTATCCACCAGGCCAGCAACGCCAACAGCGGTTGGGAAGCGAGTTACGGTGGCAATGGCACGGCCACCATGGTCAACCAGGATCGCGTGCCCGTTGTGCCCGGACAAACCATCAGCGGCCAGATGCGCTTGAGCCTGTACTTGGCTCCGGATGGGGCCGCCGCCAGCGGCCAAGTGGCGATCAATTGGTACGATGCAAGCGGCAACTTGATCAAAACGGATACCGGCACGCGGGTTAGCAACGATCACAAGGGCGCCTGGGAAACTTCCTCCATTATGGCCACTGCGCCAGCGGGCGCGGCATATGCATCATTGGCAGTCATCGGTACTGCCAACGGTATCGGCTCGGTATCGGTCGAAAGTGTGCAGTGGAATTACCAGTACATCCCGCAAATCCCTACGGGGGTCGTCCAAGATACGTATGTCTACGACATGGACGGCAACCTGGTCAGCCAGACCACCGCCGACGGCGACACTGAAAGCTGGCAATACAACGCATACGGCCAGGTGACCCAGCATACTGACCTCAGCGGCGCGCAATACAGCTATACCTACGACGCCAACACCGGTGCGCAAATCGGCGAAAGCGACAATTGGTCGCCCACCGCGCAAGGGCAAGTGGCGCCGAGCTATGTGACCGCCCCGCTCAATACGCCCAACACGGAGACGCTTACTTACTATGCCGACGGCCAGATCGCCACGGAAAGCTTCTCCGACGGCTCCAGCTACAGCTACCAGTACGACGCCGACGGCAACCTGATCCGCGAAGAAGACATCACAGTCGACGGCAACAACAACACCGTCCACACCATCACGCAGACCACCTACGACAGCCACAGCCGTATCAGTACCGTCACCGAGACCAATGTGGTTGCCGGTACCACGATGCTGCAGGAAAGCTTCAGCTACGATGCTGCCGGCAATCGTCGTGAAGTCAAGGCCACCAGCAATGGAACCACGCAGGATGCCTGGTACACCTACGATGGCGACAATCGTGTGGAAATTGCCGATGGTTCGTTGCAGAGCGGTCAGATCGTGGTCACGAGTGGCACTGGCTCCTATGAAAACGCCTACGACGCCAACGGCAACGTGATCAAGATCTTCACGCGCGATGCCAGCAGCGGCGACACGATGGCACAAACGCAGGTGTACAACGCACAGGACGAGCTGATCGAGACCGGCTACGCGGTGGATGTAACGCAAGGTGCTACGAGCAACGGTGTGGACAAGACCACCACCTACGATGCTGACGGCCACGCCTCGGTCACCCAGACCTTCTATGAAACGGGCGCCACGATTCAATCCAACAACCAGACCGTTACCGTAAGCGGCGAACTGGAGAGCGCCACCGTCAACTTCTACGACCCCGTCGGCCGGCTGGCCGAATCCCAGACCTTTAATACGCCAAGCGGTTGGGATGGCACTCCCAGCCCGATTCCGACCGGCACGCCAAGCCCAGGTGCAACCACCTATGGCAGCCTTACCCTGCAAAGTGAAGTGGTGTACCAGGGCCCCAACGGCACCAGCGGCTACGACGCCGATGGCAACGTGGCGGCCTACCAATACCGCGACAACACCGGACGCGTCGATCAGTACCAGGTGAACTACCTCAAGAAGGACACGTATTTACAGGGCG